>JABLTM010054926.1_pt1 | contig 16932 bp, 8 predicted proteins | sample 7160121 | NCBI WGS metagenome assembly JABLTM01 (sample SAMN14651224, study PRJNA627086) | human gut metagenome | isolation source: feces | host: Homo sapiens
AGAGAGGTTTCTCTTTGTCTAGGGCTAAAGCCGTTTTTATTCCACCAGCTTAGCTGGTGGTTTTTCCTTCACTCAAGTTCTTAATAACAAAAAAGCAGCGGCCAGCAATCTGCCAGCCGCTGCTTACCTTATTATAATAGCGCTCCCGGATGTTCCGCTCCGCTTCATTTCAATTACTCTTCGCTGTCATCCGGGATATCTTCCTCAAAAGCATCCATCCAGCTTTCGTTGTGCCACTTATCTTTTTCACCTTTTTCCTTGGCGGCAACCTTCTGCCGTTGTGCCTGGTCGTTCATTATGGTGCCGATCGGGTTCAGCGCGCGTTCTTCAATAATGTGGTAGAACAGCCCCATCGGGTTATTCACGTTGGGGTCCTTGGCGGCCTTTGCCCAGAACACATCAAAGTCCAGTTCATGCGCCATAGCTTCCATCAATGGGGTCAGGCTGCCATACTTTTCAATCACTTCATTCATGCAGGCCAGGTAATGCAGCCGCATTTCGTCTTTCAGCCCATTGCGCAGGCTGGAAGGCGATGGCACGCACCGCGCTGCCAGGTGGCGGTAAATTTCGTGGTAAGCGCCGCGCTGGCCGCTCGTCAACGTCTTTTCCAGGTATCCATCATCTACAAACTTTGCAAACTCTTTTCGCATATCCTGCCGTTTTACAATCGTTTCGGGAATCAGCTCTACCTTGGGCGGCTCAGGCTCCGGCAGCGTTTGTTGCACCGGCTCGTCCATCACATGGTACTCCGCTTCCAACAGCTCCTCTTTGGGTTCTGCTGCCGGCTTTGCCTTGCGGAAAATATAAATGCGGTAGTTATCCATATCCTCGCGCAGCACCTTGTTCAGGTACCGCGCCGGGCTGCGCATCGTCTGCGACCGGGGAATGATCTCCTGTGCATAACGGGGTGCCACACCGGCCAGCCAACTGGTCAGCCCGCCGCAATCCAGGATGATGGCATTCATCTTTCCAAACACCGTTTTGTTGCCGCCGTCCTGCTCGCCATCGCCTGCCTGGATGGTGCAGCAGGCATCTGCCAACACATCAATGATCACTTCCACCGCGTGCAGCTCTTCGGGCGTAATCTCCGCGCGCAGCTGATCCATGCGCGCTTTCACAACAATTTCCTCCCGCAGCTCGGTGCGGTGGCGTCCAAAGGAATAGGGGATCGTTGTTTCCGGTGCCGAAACATAATCAAAGGTGATCACGCTGGGGTCATCCAGCAGCGAATCCTCAATCGCCACGGTGGGGCGGCCCTTCTTTTTGCTCTTTTTGCGCACCGTGCTGTTGATGCTGTCCAGGTTGGCCTGTGCGGCGGCATCATCCACCGGGTCAATCGTTACCACCAGCGAAAGAACCTTCTGCCCCTTTTTTTCGTACACATCGTAATTAAAAATAATATCCGTCTTTTCGTTAATTTCCGCCTTTGCCTTTTCCAGTGCCAGGCGGCGGAAATCCGACCATCGGTTGGCCGTATACGAAAGCTGTTCATACAGCATGCTCAGGTTCCATACCAGCGGTTCCCCGGCCGCTTTCTTTTTCAGGTACAGGCTCTGGTAGCTCTTGCACAGCTCGTAAATGCGGATGGAATAGGTGGACCGCATCAGCATGGTGTAGGTCACATCCATGGTGGTATACAGGGTTTTCAGCTGCACCAGGTGCGGTTTCAGCACCGGATCCAGCGTGATGGTCATGCGCGCGCGGCCTTCATCAATGCGCACTTTATCGATCCAGCGGAATGTTTCCACCGTGGAAGTTCCGTTATTCTTGATCCACTGGATGGGCGCGTTGGCCAGCTCCTCAATATTTTTGCGCACCTGCTTGTACAGCGCCCCGCTGTGCGGGTCCATGCCGGTCATCTTGATAAAATCATAAATGCTCAGCTCATAAGAGGGCAGGTCCGTATCCTCCGGCTTAATCATCGAAAAAATATGCAGCATCAGGCGCTGCTGGCTCAGCGTCAGGTTGTTGCGCGTCATCTGTACAAGGTCATTGGATTTGCGAACGATGGTCTGGTCCCCGCGTTCTTCAAACGTAACGACAAACGGATCATCTTTTTTCTGTTTACTTGCCGCCATAAGCAGGGGCCTCCTATATCGGTTGCTGTATCCCGGGTGGTCACGCACATCATGCTAAACATTATAGCACATCCTGTTGTCCAGCGCAAGAATTGCAAATTTACACAGGGTTTCACCGCCATTACCCTGTGCAAAATGCAACACCTGCGTTGTGGTTTGCCATATATCCTGTTGGGGTTGCAGCCCGGGTGCAGGTTACACAGGGTTTTCTTGTGCTTTTCTGTCCTGCTGTTTCAGGGTTCTGTAACCTGATGGAATGGCAACACCAATTTTTTCCCCCTTCTCCCCCATCTCCCGGCTTACCTCTGGTTGTTATTATGGCTTAGTTGTTTAGTTCTATATTAGTAATAGGTAGAGCCTGTGTAATTTAACAACGCAAACCTGTGTGTTCAACCAACTGCAGCCTGTGCATTCCACCACCATTTTCCTGTGCGGAAAGCAACCTGCGTAAAGTTGCAAATAAGCCAAAAACAGCCAAACCTGTGTAAATTGCAACACGGGGAACGGGCCTATCCTGTGTGGTTTTCCAACAGGTACGCGGGTCACGGCGGGGCAGGGGAGCGGGAATACCCTGTGTAAAATGCAACTGTTCCGGGGGTAACCTGTGCGTTTTTCCAACGGTAAGCAGCATAGGGAAACAATGCAATCCTGTGCGTTTTTCCAACACGTTTCCGGAATGTTCGGCACAGAATGCGGACAATACCCTGTGCAAAATTGCAACAGCTCACAGCTGCTTCAAATAGATCAGTTGCAAATTTACACAGGGTAGCACCCCTTTTATAATAAGGTAAGTGCCGCACAGAATGGCGCGTGAGGGGTTGCAGTTTACACAGGATAGATTGAAAGCTGGGAGCTGGAGGTGTATCTGAAAACAAAGAAAAAGCTCGTCTGTTTCAGCAAACGCAGCCGGATTTTGTGCTTGCGAAAGATCCGCTATTTTCGTTGCTCTCAGATGCACCTCAGGAGCTGGCGCAAATAGAAATCGGCAAGGGGGAACCGGGAATCAGGGGCGGGGCAGGGGGAACAAAAAAGCGAATGGCATATCTGCAGCAAACCCGCACCCCGTTGTAAAGGGAGAACGGCGTCCCGTTGGCGGGCGTGCAATCCACCAAACCCGCACCCGCCGCCGCAAACACCGCAAACCGGTTGCAGGGGCGCGGTGTACCCATCGCGCCGCAAAAAACGGGAACCGTGCGCCGCAAACCTGCCATCCCTCCCACAAGGCGCCCACCCCGCCGCCAGGCCCCGCCGCAAACAGGCGCATGCGAAACAAATAATTGCGCAAAAACAGGAAAATGCAACAAAAAAGGCGAATTTTGCCGCAAAGTTGCGCTCTGTGTGCGCAGAGGATCATAAACGCGCGGTCAAAGTATATAAAAGTGACCGCTGCCAAAAAGAAAATCAGGAGTAAATTATACAAAGGCTTTGAACACATTATATAATTGGAGGAAAGCGCAATCAGTAAAAGTGCTGAAAAACAGGAATTTGCGTGGATTGTATTGTCTTTCTGGTGTAAAGGTGCTATATTAAGAAAATAAAAAGTAAATGCGCAATGAGAAGACTCGATGCGGTTTTTTTTTGAAAACAACATGGCAACGGTTGCGCAAGTAAAAGAAGCTGGCTTCTTTTATTGTTCCACAGGGATCCCCTGTGGAACAATGTGCTTCCATCAAGCCAGCGCGAAAGACGGGTGAGCAGATTGAATAGAACAGGAAAAAACACAACAGGTTGGGCGCGCCGGCTGACAGCGCTGCTTATCACCGCTTGCCTGGTTATGGCAATGGCCCTGCCTGTATACGCCGAGGCGGACCCTCTGCCCGACGTACCTGACGAAGTAGAGCTGCTGGAGGGTGAGCCGGAAACGGCCCCCGGGGAGGATACCGCTCCGCCGGAGCAGAACGCCGCCACCCCGGTGCCGGATGCCGCTACCCCGGAACCGGAACAAAGCGCCGAGCCGGAGCAGCCCGCCCCGACCGAAACGCCGGAGCCCACGGCAGAACCCACCCCGACCCCGGAACCGACAGCCACCGCAACGGCCACCCCTGTGCCGACCGTGACCCCCACCGCCACCCCGGAACCGACCGAACAGCCGCAAAAGATGTACGCCGCAAAAAGCGTGGATAACGTGCAGGCAGTTAGTGCATCGGCGGATACTTACACGCTCTATTTTGCAGTGCCTGACAATTGGAGCGATTGTACAGTGGTGAAAATATATGCCGTTGGTGAAGGAGATCCAAAGAAAGCATATTATCTTGATATGCAGGAAGTTGACAAAACGAAGGACGGAAGAAAAATTTATTCTGTGGTCCTGAATCATGATGAACACTATCCACATGGAGGGTTGAATGGACTTGAATTTCGCGGATATAAGGAAAATCCAATTGTCAACGAAAATCCTGTATACACAATAGAAATTGCTAAAGTACGTAATAATCCATCGTGGTGGAAGACGTTCAATCCAAAAGATTCAAGTTATATCGGCGGCGACTACTATGACGGAAAGACGAATAAGTGGTCTACCTATACGGTTGGCCATAAGCATTTCGCTGGCAAAGAGATGGCCTTTGAAAATAAAACCAGTGAAACACTAACGAACGTCAAAGCCTGGTTTTATGAACCGAATGAGAAGGGAGATCTTATCCAGGTCGGTGGCCCAATACTCTTAAATGATATTGCTCCTAATTCCAAAGCAACCTTTAATATTCCTGACACTCCTGACGCTTTTTGCTCTTTTGTTCGCTTTACCGAGAGCGATGGCGATAAGGATACAGAAATAAGTGAATACTACAATTTTTATAATGAGGAAGTAACAGGAGAAAATCAGAAACGCTTCCAGTATTCCGAAGGTCAATGCTATTGCTACATGTACAATGGCAATGATGATGCAACATGGGGGCGTCCCGGTGCCATCCGCATCTATTACGATGCTACTTTTTCCAAGATGGCATTGAATGGAGATACCGGCGACTTTTCAATCCCCAAAGCCAATAATAATAATAAAGAGACCATTTATTATCGAATAAAAGGAGACGACGTAAAATCCGAAAGTGGTACGCTGGTAAAAGATGGTACAAACGAAAACCTTTATTATATTGACATTCCCCAAGGATATCGTTCAATCATCTTTTCCGGTGATGCAATTAGCAGAGACGATGAGACAAAAGGAAATGGAGTAAGTACAGCGTGGCTGACGATTCCCACAGATGGCAATAATTGCTTCTATGCGGATACGAATGACGATGCAGTATATAAAGGTACCACTCGTGGCGGCTACTGGGCTCCAAAAGGTACCCTGCGTGATGCCGAAAAGGGGAAAAATACTGACACTACTGGCACTACTGGCACTAAAGTAGTAGATATTGAATCCGCTCCTTTTACGGAAGAAGCAAACACAAAATATGTTACCAGTACGCTGTATGACTATTATACAGATTACGAACTGAACGGCAAGAACCGTAAGAACTACGATAATGATAATGCGGTTAATCAGCGCCACTGGGTACCCTTCCGCCAGTTCGATCAGGCAATCAGCGACTACTATCAGAGTTATGTAGATAACAATGCCGGAAAGTCCATTATATATCCCATTTATACAGGCCATTTCCAGCCAAATGATTGGGAACCAAAATTTGAGCATATTGCAAGTGCATTGAATTTGTACGGATGGAGTTCTTACAATATCTTTATCGCAGCCAATAACTCGAACTTTGATATAGGAGACACAAAAGAGAAAAAAAATTCCTACGCTTTCCAGGGCATTGTGGCAGACAAAAGGGACAGCGATGGCGACATCGTGATGAATGGAACGACCCTGAAAGAACCGCATTTCAATGAAAAGTTCCTGACCGGCCAAAACAGCAAAAATGCAAAACTTGGCGAAGTTTACCACAATGTTGAGTTCCCGTTTACCCAAGAAGAAGTTTTTATAGAACCAGCGCAAACGCCAAATGGCCCGCAAAAAGGCGAGGGCGTTAAATACTGGTGGTTTGACAGTAAAGAAACTTCTCTATATCTGCGCAAAGATACAAATAGCGATCAGTTGTACCTTGGTAATGATAGCCCAGGAGTGACAACCGCTGGATATAAGAGCGAGGCGTCCCACAACGTGGACAGTGCAAGTAGTCCAGATAATGTTTCAACGCCATACGGCTTTTTCCCGTTCAATGAAACCACAACCAGTAAGAGCGCAGTCAGGTACAATTACGGTTACGGTGCAAAACTTGAAATCCCGTTTACCCTAACCAGTACCGGAACAGTTAAGGACGACTACAATAATGAAATTCCAATTCGTTTTTACTTCTCTGGTGATGATGATGTGTGGGTTTTCATTGACGATCAGCTTGTCCTGGATATTGGCGGTGCTCATGCCAGAGTTTCTGGTGTGTTGGAATTTGACCAGCGCGATAATAAGAAAAACACCGTAACTTCCTATGTTAGCCGGGTCAAGAACAGCAAGACAGGTAATTATGGCGCTGAAAATTGTGATGAGCACAACCATACAACGGCGACAAGCATTACTTACTTAGGAACAACCGAAACGTATTATAAAAACGCAAGTGTTTCCATCCCTAATCTTTCCACCGGCAAGCACACCCTTACCATGTACTACATGGAACGCGGTATGTGGGAGTCCAACATGGCGGTGGCGTTCAACTTCCCGGATAATAACGAGCTGCAGGTTCAAAAAGAGGTTGATCTGAACAAGGTTGATCCGGACTTCAAAAAATGCTTTGAAGACCAGAAAATCTTCAACTTCACCATCCAGAACCAGGCAACCCATTATGGAGAAAAAGTGGCCGTTGGCTCGGATACAAGTACTCCGCCCCAAGAGGTGAAATTGACTGCGGATAGTATCGAGATTAAACCCGCAACCCAATCAACCGAAGGGGACTACATTTTCAAGTTGGATACAAACCCCGAGCAAGGTTCCGGGCAAGATACCGAACAGGTCCTTCACTGGTACGCACGCTATACGGATACGGAACCCGTCAGTGCAGCGCGTGAGAAACGTTATGGCATCCTGACGCTGAAAGACCCCATCAATATCAAAGACAAGCGCTTCCTTACGTTCCAGGTTTACGTTGCCAAAGAAGATGGTGGAGGTGACCTTTCCCTCAACAACCTGTATCTGGAACTGCTGGATGATCAAACACCTACCCCCGTCCAAAAAGGCAGCCTTGGCACATCAGGCATTAACGGCGCAACGTATGGCTCGGTCGAAGTGAAGACAGGCGCATGGGTCACCGTAAAGCTGGACCTGAACAAGATGAAAGCGCAGGACGGTTTTAACGGCAAGGTCAAAACCATCCGCGTGGGCGATAACTATAGCCGCCACATCTATTTCAGGAACTTTACCTTCATTCCCAAAGCGGTGCCAAAAACGATGACCGGCTTTACAACCGATCAGAAGGAAATCCCGGATTACGGCTCCGCCAAAACCGGTCAGTTGCAAAACGCCATAAACGCACAGTACACATCCACCAAGGACAACGACACCCAGTTGGTGGACGATGACGGACGCTTTGTTCTGGAAGATGGAGAAACCGTTACCTTCAGCGACCAGTTCCGCCGCGGCAGCTACATTTCGCTCAAAGAGGATCTGAACCAAAACCTGTACGACACCACATGGACGGTGTGCGAGAACGGGCAGGCGGTTACTTCGATGAAGGGCGATAGCGAATCCGTGACAGTTACCGACACGAACAAGTCGCTGGACAAGCAGGAGGGAAGCAGCCCCAATGATGGCCGAACGGAAAAAATAAGACCGAATGATGATCAAACGGGTAATAGCTATACCGGAAACAAACCCTCCGCCGACACCATCGTCTTCCGCTCCTATAAGGACCCGGACGAAAATAGCTCCACGCTGACAAAGCTAAAGGTAAAATACGTCAACACCGTCAAAACCGGCGGGCTGAAAATCGAAAAGCGGGCCGCAGACGGCGAAAACTTGACCGGAACCTACAAGTTCAAAGTTACCTTTAATAATGTTGGCGGTGAGGGTCTGGAAACAACAGAGCCCATCGAAAAGTATGTTGAAATCAAAATGGGCGAAAATGGCGACCACACCGGAACCATCACCGGCATCCCCGTTGGCACCCGCTATACCATCGAGGAAGTCGGGGAAGTCAAGAGCGCCGATGGTAGCACCGTTGATGGTGCCAGACTGCAAAGCGTAACCGTTCCGGATAGTTGCAGATCCGCCCATCTGATCAAAAACAACACCATGGTGGAAGGCGTGATTGAGAAGAGCAAAGATCCGAACAATCCGGAACTTACCGCAATCTTTACCAACACCAAGCGCACACTGATCAACATTGAGTTCGATAAGCTCTGGAAAGATGCAAATGGTAAGGACGATCTTAGCACTGCGAAGCGGCCGGGACAAATCTACATCCAGCTCCAGCGCCGCCTGGCAACCAGCACAAACGATGAAGACTGGACACCGGTAAACTACGGCACGAAAGCCTATGTTACCATTGCCCCCGATGATAATAATGGCTGGAAGCGTACCTTTAGCGGTTTGGATCAGCGCTCGGTTGACAATCCCAACACGGATTACCAATACCGCATTGTGGAAGGTACGGTAGATAAGAATGACAACTTTACCCGGGCAGACGGAACCATTACGATTGACGGCAATACGTATGGTGTAACGGTAAAGGCTGAAGCAACACCAAAAAGCGAAACGGACAGCGCGGGCAGCTCAACAGGCAATACAGCCACAGCAAACAGCGAAACGAACAGCGAAACCGGCGCAACTACAACGCCAGCCACAGCCCCCGATGGAACCATCACCGGCGGCAGCGGCAAGATTGAGCTGACTAACACGCTGCAGAACCCGAAGTTTGCACTGGATATCATCAAGAAGGACGCGGAAAAAGACGAAAATAGCAATGACGTGCTCTTGAGTGGTGTTGAGTTCAAGCTGGAAAAGCTGGTCGAAACAACAACCGAAGGAAAAACGCAGTGGGTGGTAGATGAAAACTACCCATTCGATAGCACAAACATAGGTTCCATTACCGGTACAACGGACGGCAACGGCAAAATAACCCCGAACCCGTTCACAAATCTGAAACCCGGTACATACCGCCTGACGGAAACCAAGGCACATCCGGGGTACAACCTGTTGGCACAGCCAATTGTGATCGAATTTACCCAAGGCGGCAAGTGTTCTATTGATGGGCAGCTAATTGATGACAAAAACAAGTTTACGCAGTCTGGCAACACCTACACCATGCACCTTACCGTTCTGAACCGTAAAACGCCTGAGCTGCCCCACACGGGTGCAGACGCGCCAAGCCTGTGGCTGCTGATTGGCATGCCGCTGGCGGTGGCAGGGCTGTTGATATTCACATTCCGCTACAACAGGAAAGGGGGCCGGCGACATTAACCATCCCCCGAAACCCAGCAACCCCCAGGATGCAGGGCCTGCCCGCCCGTGCGCGCCCGTTTACGGCAGGGCGCGGCCATAAGCCGGGGGTGTAACTGAAAAGCGGAAAATATCGCCTGTTTCTATAAGCGCAGCCGGATTTTGTGTTAAGAAGCCTTGGGATCCGGAAAGGATTCCGGCGGCTCTTTGCCTTACATCCTGCTTGTGGCTGCGAAATATCCGTTATTTCCTTTGGTTTCAGATGCACCTTAAGCCAAGTGGGCAAGCGGCCCAGTTTTTCCTCCTTTTTTCTTCACGGCACAGTGCGGGCGGCGCGGCAGCGTTTCCCCGCTGCAGCGCCCCGCACTGCACGCCGTGCTGATGCAGAACCCTTAAGCCGGGCGGCCCCGCCGCCCATCCGATGATGATTTTTTTAAGAGAAGAGGTACTGAAATGAAAAAAGCAAAACGTTTTCTCACAGGCCTGTTGAGCGCCGCCCTGGCCCTCAGTCTGTGCGCCATGCCAGCAATGGCAGCGAGTGACGGTGAAACAACAACGCCACCCCCTGCAAATCCGGTTTGGACGGAAACGGAAGGTTCCATTACGATTCATAAGTATGAGTGGAACGGTAAAAATGGAGAGGCCGGAACCGGCGAGGCAGGAGACAGTCTTCCTTCGAATGACAAAGGTGAAACGCCTACTCCGTTGGCAGGTGCAACCTTTACCGTTTATCAGGTTAAGAATGAAACAGAACTGAAAGAATATTATGATAATTATGATGGTAAAAATAATGTAGCTTGGCCTACAAGCTGGACAGAGTATGCAGAAAAGGATACTGCTACCGGCGGTTATAAACTGAAGAGTGGCGTGTCTTTACATGAAGTCGGTTCGAAAACGACAGGAGCCGATGGCGTTGTTCAGTTTGGCAAAGTGCCGGGTGAAGATGGGAAGACAGAAGTATTGCCTTTGGGTCTTTACCTTGTGCTTGAAACCGAAACACCGGATTCTGTCAGGACTGCATGTGAGCCGTTCTTTGTCTCTGTTCCTATGACAAAAGTCTCGACTGATACGAATGGCGGTCTGACTGATTGGCTGTACGATGTTCATGTCTTCCCGAAAAACTCTACTGCATATGGTCAGGCTGTTTTGCAGAAAGTCGGTAAGCAGAGCGGTACAGATACAGAAGTTACAGCCATGCAGAGCTACAAGTTTAAGCTCTATAAGAAGAATGAAGACGGAACATGGACTTGGATTGAGAAGAAGCCTGCAAATGGCGTAGATAATGCAGGCGAGTGGCTTGACGCAGCTAATAAAACGGGTGTCCTTACCACGGGTGCAGATGGCAAAATCAGCGTTTCTGGTTTGACCAAAGGTGTATATGCCTTTGTGGAAACTGAAGTTAATGCAAACGATGGTTACATTTTGGATTCCGGCATTGCCTATGTTTTTAAGATCGGTGACAATGGCGAGATGGTTGCAGCGACCGAAAGTGATATTGAAGGCGCGCAAAAGCCTGAAACTAGTGTAAAGAGCTTTGACACTACTGCTTTTAGTGGAGCACAGGTTAAAGTAAAGAACTACAAGCCGGACTTCAAAAAGGAAATTACAGGTAAAAAGGATGCAGACTATGGCATTGGTGATGATGTTCCGTATACTCTGACTGTCAATGTTCCTGAAAACGTTGCAAAACTGAAGACTTTCACCGTATCTGATGAAATGAATAGCGACCAGCTGGTTGTTAATAGTGATATTGATGTTAAAGGAAAAGTTGGCGAAGCTGAAGAAACGACATTTAAAGAGGGTACTGAGTATACCCTGACGATAACGAATGCTGAGGGTAAGTCTGGCTTTACGATTGCATTTGCTACTGACAAGATTGCGGCATATGCAGGTGGAACCATTACCATTACCTATACCGCAAAGCTCCAGGACGGCGCTTCGGTTGGTGCAGTGGGCAATGTAAACAGTGCCGACCTGAAATACTCCAAGAAGACAAATATTACCACTACTGAAGCGGATCCTCCGTATGATATCCATGACGAAGCTGTTGTTTATACGTTCAAGACTGGCATCCTGAAACAGAATGAGGATGGCGAACCGCTGAAGGATGTTGAATTTACCCTTTATAAAAAGTATGATGCAGAAAAAGATACGATGAACAAAAATGGCACCGTTAAGTTTATGGGTGCTGATAAGACCCTTTTAACGCCTGAGGAAGCAGCAGCAAAAAAGCTGAACGATACTGTTAGTGATGAGCCTAAGTGGTTTGCTGTTATGGATTTGAAGACGGAGGCCGACGGTAAGGCTGTTGCAAAAGGTTTGCCGACTGGCGAGTATAAGCTGGTTGAAACCAAGACTCACAAAGGCTATAACCTGTTGACTGGTCCGGTGGACGCAAACCTGACTCTGGACTACACCACCGCATGGAGTGATACGAAAACCTTTGATAGCAACACGGGTGAACTGATTAAGCATGACTACAATAGCACCGTGGTTAAGAATGGCGATACTCCGTACAGCTATGCAGAGATCGTCATCATCAACCGCAAGGGCTTCAACCTGCCCACCACCGGTGGTTTCGGCACCCTGCTGTTCAGCGGCATTGGCGTGCTGCTGGTTGTGGCCGGTGTTGGCGTGCTGCTGAGCCTGAAAAAGAAGAACCGCGCCTGATGCGCCCGCCGCAAGGCAAAACAATGTTACAATTCACCAATAGGGTATAGAGGGATAATCCATCATACACAGGGGGAGGGCCGGATTTGGCCCTCCCCCTATGGTGGGTTATTGGGAAATAAATTTTTTTGGGTGTACATGGCCGTTGTTCGGTTGATTTTTAGGTTCTGCGTGGGGAACCACCCCATGGGTTAGGTTTGTGGCGGGGAACCACCCCTCAGGCCGCTCCGCGTCCAGCTCCCCTCAAGGGGCGCCAATATCTCACCTTATGTTTGCGGTGGCTCCCCTTGAGGGGTGGTTCCCCGTGCAGAGCCTAAAAATAAATAGGGCAAGGCCCGTCAACGGGCCGATGGCGAGCATCGGCCCCTACAAATGATTTGCAATGTTTGCGGCGCGGGGTGGGTGGGCGGCAATTATTAGGCCCGTCAAACGGGGCGTCGGGGACGCCGCCCCCTACATGCAGGGCGAGGTTTATTACAATTTTGTGGTGTGCAACGCCGTAAGGCCCTACAGATTATTTTATTGTTATTCACTACCCTAAAAACCACCCCCAACCCAATATCTCCTGAGCGGCGCAATGCGGCGCGGTCCACCACAATTATTCATTATTCTTTATTATTTATTCTTTTGCCTACTTCCAATTCCTAATTTCTAATTTCTAATTGCATCAGTTCCCAACTTCAACCCTCTCACGGAAAGGTTCGCGGTGACGCTATGGATACCACAACAAAACTAAAAGTCGGCTTTGCGGCCTTGATGATCCTGTCCGGCATTGGGGTGGCATCGTACCCGGTTATCAGCAACGCGGTGGCGCAGCGCCACGCCAGCGAAGCGATCCAAAATTACGATGATACCGTAAAAAGCATGGATACCGAAAAACTGGACGCCGCCAAGGAGGCCGCCCGCCGCTATAACCAGCAGCTGGACAGCGCCGTGGAGCGCGATGCCGCAGGCGAAGCGGAGGATACCGGCACCAGCTATGTGGACCTTGTGGATGTGGGCGAAAGCCTGGGGTATATCACCATCCCGAAAATTGACGTCAACCTGCCTATTTACGAAGGCACCAGCGATGATGTGCTGCAAAAGGGCGTTGGCCATCTGGAAGGCTCCAGCTACCCCCTTGGCGGCGAAAGCACCCACAGCGTGCTGACCGGCCACCGCGGCCTGCCCGAAGCCGTGCTGTTCACCGACCTGGACAAACTGGAAGAGGGCGACTGTTTCTACCTGCATATTCTGGATGAAACGCTGGCGTACCAGGTGGATCAAATCAAAGTGGTGGAACCGGAGCACACCGAGGATCTGGAAATCACCGCGGGGCAGGATTACTGCACCCTTGTTACCTGCACGCCGTATGCCATCAACACCCACCGCATGCTTGTGCGCGGCACCCGCATCCCTTATAATGGAGAGGAAGAAACCAACACCCCGCAGGCCGTGCAGTATCAGGCGCTGCGCACCGGAACGGTGGTCAAGCGCGTGGTGGATGCCTGGCCGTGGATCGCGGTAACGGGCAGCATTGTGATTGGCGGCGAAGCGCTGCTGCTGCTTTTGCTGCTGCACCGCTGCAAAAAGCGCGAGGAGGATGACTAAATGGGACGGCTGATTGCTAAAATTCTGGCCTGGCTGGCCATTTTGCTGGGGCTGGCGCTGTTGATACAGCCCACCGCTGCCCAGTGGTGGACCAGCACCCGCAACGCCAAAACCGCTGCGCAGTTTGCGGCCCGCGCCGAAGCCCAGCCCACCGCCCCCGCGGCGGAGGAAACCACAGCCGAACCCCCGGAGCCGGAACGCGCCTACCCTGAACTGTACGCCGCGATGCAGGACTATAACGCGGAAATTTACGCCGGGGGCCAAAGCGGCCTGACCGACCCGTTCGCCTACGAGGAAGCCCCGCTGGACCTTGCTGCCTATGGCTATGACGATGATGTGCTGGCTGTGCTGTGGATCCCGCGCCTGAACCTGGAGCTGCCCGTTTACCTGGGCGCCAGCCGCGAAAACCTGGCCAAAGGCGCGGCGCTGCTGGGCCAGACCTCGATGCCGCTGGGCGGCGAAAACACCAACACCGTGATCGCCGCCCACCGCGGCTATTATGGCGCGGAAATGCTGCGCAACGTGCAGCAGATCCAGGTGGGGGACAAGATCCAGCTGACCACCCCGTGGGAAACGCTGATTTACCGCGTGAGCGAGCTGAAAATTATTGACCCCAGCGATATCAACGCCGTGCTGATCCAGCCGGGGCGGGACCTGCTGACCCTTTCCACCTGCCACCCCTACACCCGCAACAGCCAGCGCTACCTGGTAATTGCGGAGCACGACACCGCCGCTGCGGACACCACCAAAGAGGAGGATTTGCAGGAAAGCGCCGCTACCTGGGACGAAACGCCGCGCCAGGTGACCGTGGAGGATGCCGGCGGCAGCTCCATTGCCGAAGTGGCCCCCCAGGCCCTGACCCCATTGCCGGGGGAGGGCAGCGCGGAATCCGAGGGGAGCGCGATCTCCAATACCATGATCTGGCTGGAAAACAACGCACTGTGGGCCGGGCTGGTGGTTATTGCCGCCGCCGTTGGCATTATGGTGATATGGAAAAAACACCGGGAGGATTAACCATGCAGTACACACAGCAGGCCGCCGCCGTTACGGCCGAAGTAAACAAGGCCGTGCAGGGCAAACAGCAAACGGTAAACACCATCTGGATGGCCATGCTGGCGGGCGGCCATGTGCTGATTGAGGATATTCCCGGCGTGGGCAAAACCACGCTGGCGCTGGCCTTTGCCCGCGCGCTGGACCTGAAAGAAAGCCGCGTGCAGTTTACGCCGGATGTTCTGCCGTCCGATTTGGTGGGATTTTCCGTTTACCAGAAAGAGACCGGCAAGTTTGTGTACCACGCCGGTGCGGTGATGTGCAACCTGTTTTTGGGCGATGAGATCAACCGTACCTCCTCCCGCACGCAGTCGGCTTTGTTGGAAGTGATGGAAGAAGGCACGGTGACGGTGGACGGCGTCACCCGCCCGGTGCCCGCACCCTTTACCGTAATTGCAACCCAGAACCCCATCGGCGCCGCCGGCACGCAGATGCTGCCGCAGTCTCAGCTGGACCGTTTCATGGTCTGCGCCGTAATGGGCTACCCCGATGAGGAAGCGGAGCTGGCAATTTTGGCCGGGCAGAGCAAAGGCCGCCTGCTGGACCGTGTGCGCCCCGTTGCCGGTCAGGCAGATCTGCTTGCCATGCAGCAGGAGGTCAGCACGGTATTTGTGCATGAGCTGATGTACCGCTACATTGTGGCGCTGGCCCAGGCCAGCCGCAAGGACCCGCGCCTGGCCGTGGGGTTAAGCCCCCGTGCCACCCTGGCGCTGACCAGCATGACGCGCGCGGCGGCGTATCTGGCGGGGCGGGATTTTGTTGCCCCGCAGGATGTGACCGCTGTGTTTGATGCGGTTGCCCGCCACCGCCTGGTGCTGAACGACCAGGCCCGCGCAGGCGGCGAAACGGTGGACAGCGTAATGCAGGACCTGCTGCGTACCGTGCCGCGCCCCCGCCCCGAAAAGGCTGACCGCCATGGCAGGTAAGCTGGGCCGGGCGCTGGTGCTTTTGGTGCTGCTGGCCGCGGCGCTCATCACCCAGGCACCGCTGGCGGTGTTCCTGTTAGCGTTTGCGCTGGTGCTTCTGGTGCTGCTGCGGCTGGATGCCGCCTATCTGCGCAGGCAGGTAACGGCAGAGTTGCTGGTGCCGGACAAACCCGTGATACAGGGCGAAGATTTTACCCTGACGGTTCGGCTGCACAACCGCAGCCGGTTGCCCATCCCTGCGCTTGTGGTGCTGCTGAACGCCGCCGATGAATGGGGCGGGGGGCAGATCGCCCTGCGCTGCGCCGCCATGCTGGGCGGCAAGGAGAGCGCCGAACAGCGCATTACCCTAAACGCAGGCAAAAGCGGCGTGTGGAGCATTGCGGTGCGGGGCATCACCCTGCGGGATCACCTGGGGGTGTTCACCGCGGCATGCCCGGCTGCCGTACAAAGCCAGAGCATTTGTGTGTTGCCCGCTGCCGCGGCTGGCAAAGCCAAAGCGGAAACCGCCCCCGATGAGGACGGCGACGAAGCCGACACCCGCGCCGCCCTGGGCGGCAGCTATGAGCTGCGGGAGTACCGGGACGGGGATACCATCAAGCAGGTACACTGGAAGCTGAGCGCCAAGCTGGACCGCCTGATGGTGCGCGAACCGCTGACCGCCCTGCGCGCTGCCCTGACCCCCGGTGGGGACCTGGACGGAGCGGAGGAATGGGGGGATTTTCCCCAACAGGCGGCGAAGCACCGCAAAAACCCGCCCAAGCGCAAAAAAGAACATACTGCCCTGAGCCGGCGCGGCGCTGCCGACCCCGGCAGTGGGCTGAAGTTTGTGGACCGTGTGCTGGTGAGCACCCAGCGCCCCGCAGCGCACCCCGCGTTGTGGCTGGCGGCAGATGCCGCGCTGCTGCTGGCGCTCACCTTTGGTTTGCTGCTGGTGCTTCCCACCGGGTTCGGCATTGCGGTGCCGTTGTGGGTGTGGCCCGCGGCAGCCGCTTTCTGCGCCGGGTGGGCGCTGTTCCTGCGTGCGCCGCAAGCCCTGCGCCGCTGGGGGCTGCTGGCGGGGGTGATTGTGTATCTTGTGGTGTTGTTCATCTGCCAGCGGAACTTTTTGGCCGGGGCGCAGCAGTGCGCCGGGAACATTGCCCAAAGCCTGAACGCCCGCCTTGGCAGCACGCTGCCGGTGGCCCAGGGCGGCAGTGCGGCGCAGCTGGGGCTGTTTTTGCTGCTGGCCGCTTTGCCCGTTACCGAG
>JABLTM010097274.1_pt1 | contig 16918 bp, 16 predicted proteins | sample 7160121 | NCBI WGS metagenome assembly JABLTM01 (sample SAMN14651224, study PRJNA627086) | human gut metagenome | isolation source: feces | host: Homo sapiens
CGTAGACCGCCCGTCCGCGCGGCGCGCCTGCCGTAGGCGATCCTTTACCATCTCAGACTGCACCGCCGCCCGCCGCGTCGTGAACTGCGCCATCCGCACCCGCGCCTCGTCAGCATAAGCCGCCGCCAGCGCCAGCATCCCGTCCACGTCGCCCCGCTCACGCAGCGCGTCCATAGCCTCAGCCGCACGCCTCATCCAGCCATACCGCCTGCGCCACGTACTTACCGAAGGGTCCGACACCTTCACCTTCCGCGCCGCCTCCGTCCACAACATGCCCAGCGCCACCAGGTTCAGCAACCGCCTCATCTGTTCCTCACGCTTCAACGCCCGCGCCAGTTGCACCACGCTGCCGCCCGACGGCTCAGCATACGCCGCGAAGAAATCCTCCAGCGTCTCGTACCGTTCGCCCCGTCGCCGCCGTGTCGGTTTCTGTTCAGTCGTCCGTGTCATAGCGTGCCTTCAGTTTACGTTCGCCCCGTTCGCGCGCCTCAGGCATCGAGAGCAGCGCCTTCGTACAAGCCGACTCTACCACCTGCGAGTAAGTGAGCCGCAAGTCCTCGCCCCGCTCGCGCGCCTCAGCGTTCTTCTCCGTCGCAATGCGCTTAAACCGCTCCACGTACCATTCAGGCAGCATCACCGTCGTGCGCACATGCTTACCCAAGTCGTCAGGCAGACACGAAGGGTCGTGCCCCACCTCGTCGGCCAGGTCGGCCATGCCCAGAAGCTTCAGAATCTGCGGGAAGAACACATCGCGGTCAGCCATCAGCCGCTGCGCCTTGTCCTCAGCCCCGCCAAACTCCTTGTAAAAGAGCTCCACCGCACGGCGCGTTTCGCGTTCCCACGCCGTGAAGTACCGCTTAAAGGCATGGCGAAACAAGCCCCCGTCCTCCAGGTCGCCCTCGATGAGCTGCAAGCAGCCGTTCGTACAGTGAAACAGGAACCACGCCGCCGCCATCAGCCGCCGCATGTGATCCATGCGCCCCTCGCGTTCCAGTTCCGCCAACTTGCGTTCCGCGTCGTCCACCGTGCGCGGTCGGCACGCATGGGAGATGAGCGGCGTCTGCGTGCGACAGCCCACACCCGAGAGCGTAATGCCCCCGCCGCGCCGACCCGTCTCCGTCGCCGCAATCACGGCCTCCGCCTCCGTCACCTCGTGCATCCGCTTCGCCTGTCGGCGGCTCATCCCCGCCATGGGGGACGTCTGTTCCTTCTTCTTCGTCAAATGTTTCGTCTTCATACAGTGTCTTCTTCGTTTGCTTTAAGATTTCATTTCTTCTGTTTCTTCCCGCGCATCTCCGCCTGCGCCGCCCGTCCCAGTCGCGACGAACCAAATCCCCGCGCAAACTCGCGCCAAGACCGTTCCTCCTCGCGCTTCTTGCGGCGCGCAGCCTTCAGCCGTTCGTAGTCCTCGCGCGTCACGAACCACACATCCCTGCCGTCCGAGCGACGCCCCGCGCGACATTCGCCCACCTCAGCCGGGCGCGGAATGCCCGCAAACTCACACTCACCCTGGTAACCCGCCTGCGAGCACCAGAAGACACAGCCACCGCAGCCCCTGCCTTCGCGCTCCGTCACATACAGCTGCCGCGAGCACCACGTCACGCGGTTGCCCACCTTGCGCTCCACCGTCCCCTCGGGACGCAGCGCGCCGTCATTCTTCGTCATCGTCTTTGTCATAAACGTCATGTTTCCTTTGTTGAGATTAATCGTTTTTGTCCGCGCCGTCCGCCCTCGGAGCGACCCCCGCCGAGCGCGGGTGAAGCTGCTCCCACGTAGGGTTTTCCTCCCCTTGGAGCCGAAACCACCGCCGCCGCGCCTCCACCAGAATGCGTTCGCAGTCCGCCTCCGACACCAGCAGTCGGTTATACAGCATCTCCGGCTTGCGCCCCGCCAGCAGTTCACCGATGAGCCACTCATCGCGCGTCACCGCCGTCCGCGCCCGGTCTTCAGCCTCAGCCAGCCGCTTGCGCTGCGTCTCCGCCTCGTAGTGGTGCGAGCGCAGCTCGAGCAGTGAGGGCACGAACGCCTTCAGGCAGTCCGTCACCTTCTCCACGTTGCGCAGCATGAACAGCTGTCCCAGCTTACCCGCCTCCATTTCGTTGAGGAAGTACATCAGCTCCGTCAGCTTCAGCCAGCCATACGAGCGCATCACACTCGCCGCCACGCGCCCCAACCGTTCCGTCAGGCGTCGCTGTTCGTCCGCCGTCACCGTGTCCCACCAACCCATCCGCATGCACAAGTCATGCAGCTGGATGAGCAGCCACTTCACCGCCACCGCTTCGCCGTAAGCCTCGGCAAAGACCGTCAGCGTCGGAGCCTTCTCGCTCGTGAACACCTCGGCCTGCTCGGCCACGCACTTTGGCCGTTGGTCGACGCTGTAGAGCGCCAGAGCTTCGGCCTCAGACCCAAGGCGGAGGCGCGTCTTCTCCGCCGCCTTCTGCAAGTTCTCGGCAGATACGTAGTTGAAATTCCGCCTCCCGCCTTGCCATTTCTTCCGGACTGTTACGGCGTGCACCGCCTTTTCGATCAGTGCCCCCGCCGCCTTCCGTTGTTCCTCGTTGTCGTTGCTCATAGCCTGTCGCCGTATTCGTTTTACATTCCGTCACCTTCGCCTCGGCTGCCAGCTCCACAGCCCGCCGACGCTCCAGCCTCATCCGCAGCCAGTACTGCAAGTGCCTCAGCGCGTCCGCCAAGTCCCTGTACCGCTTCGCCTCCAGTCGCTGCGTGGCGATGAATTCCTCCACCAGCCCCTCCAGCTCCTCGTCGGTCGTTACCGCCGCCCGTCCCGCTTCCTCGCGGGCAAAGATTCGCCTCAGGTCCTCGCGCCGACTCGTACCGCGCTTCACCGCCTCGGCCACCGCGTCGACCGTCACGCCCTCCGTTTCCTCACCGCCCCGAGGGGGTAGGGGGAGAGAGTTGTCGTTGTCGTTGTTGTTGTCAAAGATTCCTACAGTCGCACGCGCCTGAGGCTCCGCGGAGGTTTCTGGCATCTCCGCGGAGGTAAAATCCGTTTCCGCGGAGGTTTTTTCGAGTTCCGCGGAGGTTTTTTTCGTTTCCGCGGAGGTTTTCAGCATCTCCGCGGAGGTAAAATCCGTTTCCGCGGAGGTTCTTTCAAGTTCCGCGGAGGTTTTCAGCATCTCCGCGGAGGTACATTTCGTTTCCGCGGAGGTTGGAAGCAATTCCGCGGAAGCCTTAGGAAGCAGCTTCTCCCCACGGGGCTTCCTCACCCGTGGCGAGAGTTCGTCATCAGTCAGCAAGCAGAAACGCGCGTCAATCCGCATCTTACGCTTCCAGTAACGACACATCTTCACGTACCGTTCCTGCAGTTCCCGACTCGTCAATACACCCTCGCGGCGAAACATTTCGCGGTCGAAGAAGCCGTGACGCAACAAGTAAGGCAACCAGTCATGCTCTATGACGCCCGCTGACACACCGAGCAACGATACAGCCAGCCGTACCGCCTCCGCCTTGTCAGAGCCGCCATCCTGCCATTCCAGGTAATAACCACCCGAAGCGTAAGCTTCCCGCATCAGGAGGTCGAAGAACAACAGATTGCCCACACCCGTATCAGCCACCAACTTCTGCAGCCGCCCCTCGTGGTAGTAAGCCGTGTCGGCCTGATACCACCCGAAGCCGCCACGCCCGCGCGGTGCGCCCAAAGTGTCTTTAGCTTGATTCATACAGCCCGGCAGCAGCGACCCGAACGCTACACGTACGCCACGCAGTGAGAAAAAAAGGGTTAGTAGAAACTCACCGCGCCCGTTATGCCGGGAACCCGCCGTACCGCGCTCACGCGCACCGTCGGGCACATTAACCTGAGTAATATGAGTGTAGAACAACGTTCGTCCAGCCCGGGCGACCCGACCGCCCGCGTACGCCAGGGAGCGCGTGTGTGTGTCTGAAAGTGAAAGAAATGGGCCAATCGGTCTGCCCCACGCGCTCCCGCCGTTCGGCTGGTGCTGTACCTTCCGGCGCATCGCGCGCCCACTCGTACAGCCCTACTTAACTATTACAAGAACTACATTTTGAAAATATCAGTCACAGCAGATATACAAAATCAGGTAGTGGCAAGGCGGGGACTCGAACCCCTCGGGTGATCAACCATCAAATATTCTACAATACAGCATTTATCCAAGGCCGTGCCCAGAGAGGGCAACAACCTAAAAGCGTAAACGCGCGAACTCAAATCCAAATCCAGCGTACAAACATAAGCGCCAGCCAGTTTTCCTGAGTGCCCCCGGCGCCAAGCACACCTTGCCTTAATAGGCGAATCCTTCCTGCCATCACGGCTGCCTTCATTCGCCTCTCCTTATATTATCACAGAATAAACTTTTGTTTTCAGTGGCGACCGCGGGAGTCGAACCCGCGCCCCCGTGCGTGTGGAGACAGCCTCGCAAACCCGTCCCTCCGCGCTTGTGTGTGGGAGTGGCACCAACCATTTACAACCATAAAACCCCGTACAGACCGCGCCACACACACCCCTGCGTAGGAGCGGAACAGCACGCAGAAAGGCCGTCAAGCCTCCGCGTCGGATCAGAACTCAGCCCAAGCCTCGCGGTCAAGGGCGGAGTGCGCGCAGCACAGTCCGCAACATTCCATTTAGGTTCAGCCAGTCGCCTGCATCGTTGTCGTTGTTCGTTACATCGTAGTTACATCGTCATCGTCGCCGTCGTGGTCGTTACATCGCCGCCGCCGTGGGTCGCATTTCTTCCCCCGTCGGCCGCCCACCCAGCAGCCCCGCGCCTCGTTCGCCTTCGCCCGTTCCCGCAGGCGGTCCGACACCTTGAAGTTAAACTTCACCAGCTTCTGCTCACGCCGCACCCCATCGCGCCATGCCTGCGCCGACTGGGCAATCACATACGGCGACCACGTGCCCAGCCCCTTCAGCTGCACCTCTTCGCCCTCAGCCAGCCGCTCAATCAGCACCTCCCGCGCCACCAGCAGCAACCGCTGCATCAGCTTTTCGGTCAGTCCATCGGGGAGCTTCACCCCCTCAGCCAGCAACCTCAACCGCACCTCGTGCGCCAACATGTAGTTATTCATCACGCCGACCCTCCGTGCCGTCAAGCCTTGAGTTCGTAATAACTGCCCACCTCGTCACGCCGCAACAGCGGAGTCCCCGTCGACAGCCGTTCCACCGCGCGCCCCGTCTCGGCCACATACCGCCGCGCCGCGCGGTCAGCCAGCTCAGCCGACACCAACGCCGACAGTTCCGCCCGCGACACACACCGCTTCGAGTTCTTCGCCTCCCCCTGGCGCACAGCCGTCACCGCGCCCTGCGCCAGCTTCGACTCCACCCAGCGGCGGCCATACTCGCGAAATGCCTCATTCATCGACAGCAAATCGCGCATCGGGTTCTCCGCGCGCCGCAACTCTTCCACCGCCTGACGTGCCGCACGCGTGAAGAGCTGCGCCAACTCACGTTCTTCCAGCAAATAGTAACGCATAGCCTTCTAAATCTTTACGTTTCACCTTGTGTTCAAACCCTGTCAGCACTCACCCAGCGCACAGCCCGGTGCCTGTCCGTCCTCCTCAGCCTCAGCCGCGTCCGTCATGTCGTCGTCTTCAGCCGCGTCCTCCATGTCGCCAAACTTCATTTTCAGTCCCACGGCCAGCAGGAACGCCTTCTCCAGCCCGGGTTGGTGGACCATCGCCTCAGCCACCATCAAAGCCAGCGTCGACACCGAGCCCGCAGCCTGCACCAGTGCTATCGGATTCTCCTTACCCTCCACGCGGAACGAGCCCAGCCCCAGCCAACAGCCCTTCTCCGCCGCCTCGTGCCCGAAGGCATTCGCCTTCTCCTTCAGTTCATCCAGTTCCGCCTCCGTCAGCACAGGCTGCTCCTTCAGCCTCTGTTCAATCGACTCCTTCAGCGCCAGCGCGTCAAAGTCCAGCTTCACCGCCGTCTTCATCTTCGCCAGCAACTCATTCTTCGTGTCGTCATTCTTCTTCTTCATAATTCTAATTCTTTTCGTAGTTAATAATCTTCGTTGTTAATAATCTTCGTTGTTAATAGTATTCCGCGATGGAGAGCCTTCGCAATCGGGATTCTTCCGCGATGGAGACTCTTCCGCGATAGAGGTTCTTTGCAGTTCGATACCTTCCGCGAGTCCATCAGTCCTCCTCCAGCATCTCCGTCACCCACCGCATCATCGGGTCGTCCGCCCACATCGCCGCCAGACCCCAGGTCACCACCAGCGCCACCACGCCCGCCAGCTTCGACAGCACAAACACCGTCACCCAAGCCCAGAGCGCATGCTCATCGTTCGGCATCGAGAGCAACAGCACCAGCGCCACCGCTCCCACCGTCATCACTGCCAGCAGTCTGCCCACCGCCGTCACCAGCGCCACGCGTCCCGCCGTCTTCTTCTTCTTCGTCGTCATGTCATTCCTTTCTTTAGGTTGTTACTTACTTCTTCTTTGCCGTCCTTCGGCTGATTGGCTGCTTCGTCCGCGCCTCCTTTGTTACCTCCTTCGTTGGCTCCTTCGTTACTTCCTTCGTTACTTCCTTCGTTTCTATTGGTGGGAACAACACGTCCGGCTCCGTCCCGAAGTGTTCAGCCAGCACCTGCTTCGTCAGCGCGTCGGGCTGACATTTCCCCGTCATCCACAGTCTGACGGTCAACTCCTTGCGGCGCGTCACCGCCATCACTTCCTGCACCAACGCCTGGTGAGGTGAGGGCAGTTCGCGCGCCTCGCGATACATCGTAGTCAATGATTTGTTCATACTTTTTCCCTTGTCGTTCCGCTCTGGTCGATATACATTTTCGTATATTTGCTTATTCTATAAGCTTAGCGGATAGGATTCATTTGTTATTTCCGCTGCAAAGATACAGATACAATCTGTACTACCAAGGAATAATCAAGAATAAATCTGTATTTACCCCAAATAAACCGCATTATGACAACTTCCGACAAGATAAATAACATACTGGAATACTTAGATATTAATGCAAAAGTGTTCTCTGAAAAGCTTGGTTATAAAAGGCCTCAGATTATTTATGATTTGCAGAAGGGGAAAACGAAAACCATCTCTCCTGAACTCGAAAAAAAGATATTATCTGTATTCCCCTGTATTAGTAAGGCTTGGTTGGTATTGGATGAAGGAGATATGATACAAAGCCCCATCACTCAAGAATCCAACGGTGACCATAACACCCAAGTGGCAGGCAATCACAACCACGTAGAGCCACCCCACGGCATAGAAAAAGCCCTCGACGAAATCGCAGCGCAGCGCAAACTCGTGTCCAAGGCTCAAGAACAAATAGACCGCCTGCTCACCGTAATCGAAAACCTCACCAACACCACCACAAAGCAATAACACGCAAAACTCCCCGCACAGCCTCAACAGCCATGCGGGGAGTTCCCGTTTCTAAAAGGGTAGGGGAGAGCCTACTCCCCCTCCTTGCCAAATACTAAGTCCATCACCTTGCGGTTAGCCTCATCGATCACACGCCAGTCGCGGCGGATGTAATAGTCCGTCACCTTCATCTGAGGGTCTGAGTGGTTCAGCGCCAGGTGCACCGTCCACTTGTCCACCCCGGCCTCGTTCGCCGCCAGCGTCGCCCATGTGTGACGTGCCGCGTAAAACTGCAGACCCTCCACGCCAATCCGCCGACCGACTTCCTTCAGACCCACGTTCAGGCAGCGCGTAAACGTCACCATCGACGAGTAACGGCGGTAAAACTTAAACACCCTGCGCCCGGCCGGGTCTCTCCACCTTTCGAACAGCTCCCGCGCCTCAGGTTCCACCCTCACCGACATCTCAGCCCCGTCCAGTCGCCTGTCGCGCGTCTTCTGCCGGTTGTACGTCACCCGTCCGTCCTCATACCGCTCAGCCCCCAGCATGTCCACCGAGTTCATCCCGATCAGGAAGAACGACAGCAGGAAAGCCTCCCGCGCAATCGTCGCCATCCGCACCCGTCCCTCATACTCCGGCTCCGGTTCCAGTGCCAGCATCGCCCGCAGCTGCTCCAGCGTCAACGCCCTCGGCCGCGCCAGCCCCACCTTCGGCAGCACCACCCGCGCAAACGGCGAGTACGGGATGTTCACCACCCCCCTGTCCTCATCGTTAAACTCCCGCTTCGCCCGGTTGTGAATCGTCCGCAGGCAGCCCACATAGCGCGCCATCGCCGCCCGTCCGTCCTTCCCCTTCTTCGTGTCCACCGTCTGCCCGATCCACTCCATCCAGCGCGTCACCAGCCCCGACGACAACTCGTGCACACTCAGCCCGACCCGTTCCAGTCCGTCCCGATCCAGTCCGTCCCGACTCAGTCCGTCCCTGTTCAGCCCGACCTGACTCAGTCCGTCCCGACTTAGCCCGTCCTGTCCCAGGAATCGTTGCAAGCTCCTCAGAGCAATCGCATATTTATGCGCCGTACTCTGTCGTCCTTCCTCCGTCACCTTCCTCACCTGTTCCCATCCGTACGCGATAATATCCAGGTCAAACCTCTTCGGCTTCGCCCTCGTCACCAGTTCCACCACCTCGTCCGCCGTCATCATGTTCACGTCCACCTCGTTACATTTCCGTCGGCAGTCCCTCACCATATCCTCCAGCACATCCAGCACCTTCTGGTTCTTGATCGCCAGTCCTCGCGTCACGTCCCTTTTCGCGTCCACATACACCTGCGTCCCGATCAGCCTCCTCACCCTTTTGTGAATCATCTGAATCTTCACGTTATACGTCCCGTCCGCGCGCAGCTTCTCCTTTTGGATTATCCATTTAAACGTAGCCATAATCTTATATTCTTTTCAGTTATACAATATCTTCCTCCGTTACACACGACTTCTTCCTCCGTCCCTCCTCGGTCAACCCTTTTCAGTGTACAACATCTCGGGTGCAACATCTTGGGTGCAACATATTCCGCCTCGGGTGCAACATCGGTGCAACATCTGTGCACAAAAGTACCTACTTCGCATGTTCAATCCCCCCATATCCTTTAATTATTTTTTTCATCTCCCCTCTACATCTCCCCTTAATCCTCTGATAATCAGCATAAACAAAAAATCCGCCTCCCGATCTTGCCACTGCAAGGGGGAGGCGGACATCACCTTTACTATAAACCTATATTATGAAAACATTCACTTTCTTTTAGAGTTATCTTTGGGTTCAGCAAGTTCAACGGCAAAGGAGCGGTTCATACCGCTTTGCGTTTTTGCACGCACCCAAAGTACGCGGTCGGTACTGAGATTGGCTGCCTTGACAACCTCATCAAAGTCCTTAAGAGAACGCATTTCGCGATCGTTTATCTTCATCAGAATCATTCCCTTAGTCAGACCAGCTTCTTTCAGCTTACCGTCGCGGATGGCCGAAATTAACAGACCGTAGGGTAGGTTGAGTTCGCGCATTTCCTTTTCATTCAAAGGACGTAGGGCGGCACCTAAGGATTCTGTATCAAGTGTCTGTACAGCTACGGTCGTACCCTGAATGTTACGGAGGGTCAGTGTGGCTGTATGAACTTTTTTATCGCGGATGTATGTTACAGTAATCTTGTCACCGGGACGATGACTAACCATCATTTCCTGTAACTCACCGAATTTTTCAATCTTCTTTCCGTCAACTTGAGTAATCACGTCGCCTGCTTTCAAACCAGCTTCGTAGGCTGCTCCGTCCGCACTTACTTCAATAACGTAAATACCATTGACCGTTCCAAGATCAACTTCCTTGCCCTTTTCCTTTTCCGCATCGATATAGGCTGAGACATCGCTACCGCTGATACCAAGTAAAGCACGCTGTACGGTACCATATTTGCGCAAATCTTCTACGACCTTGTTCATAATGGAGGTAGGAATGGCAAAACCATAACCCGAATAAGAACCCGTCTGGGAATAAAGCATGGCATTGATGCCTACCAATTCGCCACGTGCGTTGACTAAGGCTCCACCCGAATTACCCGGATTAATCGCAGCATCGGTCTGGATAAAGCTCTCGATGCTTCCCGGGGTGGCACCTAAGGAACGTGCCTTGGCACTAACGATGCCCGCTGTAACGGTGGAAGTGAGACTAAAGGGGTTACCGATAGCCAATACCCACTCACCGAGTTTCAAATTATCGGAGTTAGCCACCTTGATAGCCGGAAGGCCTTGGGCTTCTATTTTAATGAGTGCGAGGTCAGTTGTCTTATCCAAGCCAATGATGCGTGCTTTGTATTCACGGTTGTCATTCAGCTTGACAGTCATCTCGTCCGCATCCTGGACGACGTGATTGTTGGTGACAATGTATCCATCCTCTGTTAAGATTACTCCAGAACCAGCACCTGTGCGCTTGGGAGTCTGGATTTTCCGTTGTTGATTACCTCCATTTCCTCTACCGAAGAAATCTCCAAAGAAGTCTTCAAAGCCGAAGGGATCACGATACTGAACAGTTTCAGTTCGTCCGTTGGTTGTAACTTTGATATATACTACAGAGTTTACCGCATTTTCAGCAGCGTAGGTCAAATCAATGGGATTATGAGGAACGGCAGCCGTTGCGACCGGAGTTTGCAACCCGAGCACAAAGGCCAAAGCCATTACAGAGAGATATTTGCACTTCATATTCGGAGTCATTAAATTTTTCGTCGGCAAAAGTACAACATCACTTCAATGGCCAAAGTCCTAAGCCCCTAAAAATAGCGGTTGATTGCTCTCTTTTAACAAGGTCGCTTCCCAACGTAAAACTTGTTAGATATTAGACTTTCGGATTTAAGGATTTGCACCAACTATATTTCTTTCATCTTTCTGGTGCATACTTCTTCTCAATGAGATAGAATAAGCGGCATCTCGCCGGTACATGAACCAGCAGGATGCCGCTTACTCTATGATTAGTTGTGTAGGTTCCTACAGATTAAGTTCATTCCACCAGGTGGAATCGCCCTTGAGATACTTCGCAAACCATGCGAAGATGGCATTTTGCCAAGCAAGTCGTTTGTGGTAATCTACAACGACGTGGTCTTGACCTTCTACTTGTACGTAAGCTACTTCGCGACCCAAAATCTTCAATGCCGTAAAGAGTTGCTGGCTCTCGTTGGTCGGAACATTGGTGTCGACGGTACCGTGGAGCAACAACAGGGGGGTGTGAATCTTGTCTGCATTGAAGAGCGGTGATTGCTTTACGTAAAGTTCAGGGTTATTCCAGGGGTAACTGCCGTATTGGGCGCACTCGCCGTAAGAATATCCCCAATAACCTCCGCCCCAGTAGCTGGCAATGTTGCTGATGCCTGCATGCGAGATGGCGGTTGCAAAGATATCAGTCTGCGTTTGGAGGTATTGGGTCATAAAACCTCCATAGGAAGCACCCATGCAACCGATTTTGGTCTGGTCAATAAAGGGATGAGCTGCACAGAACTTCTTCGTTCCTTCGATGATGTCGTCACCAGACTCCTTGCCCCAAGTATTGACGTGGCGAGCCGCAAACTCCTGACCATAACCGATGGCACCGCTGGGATTGGGTACGTAGACTACGTATCCTTGTCCGGCCAATACTTGTAACGGGTACTGGAACTCCAGACTCTTGGTCGTAGGTGTGCAACCACCGTAGTAGTAGACAATGAGCGGATACTTCTTAGAAGCGTCAAAGTCGGGGGGTAACAGGTAGAATCCGTCGATGGAGTCACCGCGCGTTGCCATGAAGCGCCACGTGTGGCAAGTACCGATGGCTATGCCTTCAGCTAATTTGTCGAAGTTGATAAAGCCGATGCGCTGTGCCTCGGGTTTTTCTTTATTCAGTTGGCAGGTAAACATTTCGCGTGCACGCTCAATCGTGTTGCCAAAGAATACTGCGCGCGGTTGGCGGGTACGAGTTGCAATGGTATAATCCTGTACCATCGTAACCGGGAGTTCGTAACGTGTTACCTTGTGGCTCTTCATATCGAGAGAGAAGAGCGAACGGTCTGTGCGGTCGGTGGCTACGAAGTATACTTTGCTATCGCCACAGGACCATTGATAATCCTCGACAGCTGGACCGAAGTTGCGCAATAGGGGAGTTGTCTTCTGACAGGCAATGTCGTAGAGATAGAGGCGGTAGTCGAAAGCGTTGGGGACCTGACCAGGCTTCACTTCACTGCCTATGCCATTGAAGGCAGCGGGTGAAGCGGAAATCAGCAATTGCTTGGCATCGGGGGAGAAACGGGCTGAAGCAACAAATGCGGTGTCGGTTAGCAACGTGTCTGTTTTTCCCGTATACGCATCCATGCGCAAGATTCCTGTGCGTTGGAAGGGAGCTTTGTTGGCATCAAAGCGGCTGTACTGTAAGAGCAGGTGACGGCCATCCTGAGAGATATCAGCCAAATAGATACCTGCCGACCCGAAGGTCAGACGTTGCATGAGTCCGCTCTTCAGGTCATAGCGCCAAAGGCTGTTGCGGTTTCTCCATCCCGGCATGCGGTCATCGGGTTCTTGCAGACGCTTTAAACCGTCTTTCGAACCTTTGCCCGTTTCGACCTTGGAGAAGATGAGGTAATCTTCCTTCGGAGAAATGCGGAATCCGCCTTGGGGCAGGTTGTCTGCCAAGACTTGTTCCTTCCCGTTTTCGGGTGTGAAGACAACGAGTTCCTTGCCGATACCGCCCGGACGTGTATAATATAATACGTCGCGTTCCGAAGGTAACCAGTTTAGCTCGATGTATTCGTTGCGGTGCATCAGTTCTTTGCCCGTAGCCATCTCGGTCAGGGTGGTGGTATATTGTGCCTGTCCGTTAGGCTTCATGTAGTAAGACGTTGTCACCAGATATTTTCCTGACGGGGACAAGTTGACGCTACGGTAATGGTCGCCCAGCATCATGTCTGCCATGGTGTACGGACGCAACGAGGTAGCGTTGACCTCAACGCCATCTAAGTTTTCACCGACAAGACGCACGTCAAAGCTATCCTTGTCAGCCTTTTGGGTCAATACTTGTAATACCAGTTCGGCACGTCCGGGCGTCAGCGTCAAGTTCTTGTCTGCACACTCTTTGCCGTTGACATAGAGTTTGTAGCTCTTCAACTGTTTAACTTCTACGCGTGCTTTTACGAAACGGGGAGTTTGTACCGTAAAGCGCAATATTCTCAACGTAGGTAAGCTGTCAGACCCTACGGTGAGTGCATCGCCTTGGCGAATGGGAAGGCTAACAGCCTTACGTACACGTGTCGAAGAGACCAACGCGTTATTTTCGTTCAATACTTCCTGAATGTCAAAAGCTTTTCCCTGCATGTTTACTGAATCGGTCAGCAAGGGGAGTTGCACGGGGTATGGACCTTCTGCTTGTGCCTGCTTCACGACCAGCGTGTCACTGCTTTGTACAGATAGGGCCAAAAGTAGAGATAATAACATGATGATGAATTAGATAGAATAGATGTGGTTTCGTTATAGGCCTTCGCGTTCTCTTCCCATCAACTGGAAGTCTTTCTTGCGAAGTTTGAAACTGTTGGTTAAGTATTTGTCGCGTACAATCTGGTTTTCTGCCAGTTCCTCCGGCGTACCTTGGAAGAGAATACGTCCTTCGAAAAGCAAGTAGGCACGATTGGTAATACAGAGCGTTTCCTCGACGTTGTGGTCGGTGATAAGGATACCGATATTACGATCCTTGAGTTTCCACACGATGTACTGAATGTCCTCTACCGCAATCGGGTCGACACCGGCAAAGGGCTCATCAAGCATGATAAACTTCGGGTCGATGGCCAAACAACGGGCAATTTCTGTACGTCTGCGCTCACCGCCCGAGAGTTGGTCACCCAAGTTCTTGCGTACTTTTTGCAGACGAAATTCAGCGATGAGACTTTCCAGCTTTTCTTGACAGTATTCTTTGGAGCGTCCTGTCAGTTCAAGCACCGACGCGATATTGTCTTCTACACTCATCTTACGGAAGACTGATGCTTCCTGTGCCAAATAGCCAATACCCTTCTGCGCCCGCTTGTAAACCGGATCTTTAGTAATCTCCTCTTTATCGAGGAAAATACGTCCGCCATTGGGTACGACCAAACCGGTGGTCATGTAGAAGGAAGTTGTCTTACCCGCACCGTTGGGACCAAGCAGTCCGACAATTTCGCCTTGTTTCACTTCGAAGGAAACACCGTTAACGACGGTGCGCTTACCATATTGCTTCACCAACCCTTCAGAGCGGAGTACCATGCGGTTGGGTTCGGTGGTGGGAGACTGTGTGTCATTAACAGGTTGATCAGCGGCACTTGCCGCCATTTCAGTTATGGCTACCATAAGGGTAATCTTAGAACAGATTTTAAACAGCAAAATCCGTGGAGATAGTTTGCCATTCAGGTAAAACGACCTCCACGGACAAGTGTCCTTGATTTATTTCACTTTCGTATTTATACTTCAGCGTCCGCATAAAGGAATCGCTTGATGCTTCGTTTCGGAGTCTTTTCAAATTCCTCATGGTAGATTTTCACACCGGCAATGCGCTCGTAAGCGGCTACCATTTCGTTGAGGTCTTTGCGGTTTTGTTCCATGGCCATTCGGAGTCCCGAGTCATCGAGTCCGTCACGCTTAGCTTCATCGAAGTCGGGGTAAACCAAGGCGTAGAGCTTGTCGCCCTTCTGAATGATGATGCTTTCGTTGACGTAGGGAAGCGTATTGAGTTTGTCTTCAATTTCTTCAGGATAGATGTTCTGTCCCGATGCACCGAGGAGCATGTTCTTGCTTCGACCGCGAATGAAGAGGTTGCCTTCGCTGTCCATTACGCCAAGGTCGCCTGTGTGGTACCAACCTTCGCTGTCGAGAGTGGCTCGGGTTGCTTCCTCATTCTTGAAGTAGCCTAACATGACGTTGGCACCGCGTGCCAAAATTTCGCCTACTTCGTTTTGCGGGTCATTGCTGTTGATTTTTACTTCCATGCGGGGAACCGTCTTACCGCATGATCCGGGGCGGAACTGGTGCCAGTCTTCGTAAGTAATAATCGGTGCACACTCGGTTGCGCCGTAGCCAACCGTGTAAGGGAAGCCAATCTTATGGAGCAGGGTTTCAACTTCGCTGTTGAAAGCGGCACCGCCGATGATGATTTCGTAGAAGTTGCCACCGAAGGTTTCAACCAATTTCTCGCGAATCTTTTCGCGGATGCGTCCGCTGATGACGGGCAATTTCAGCAAGACCTTCATGCTCGGAGTCTGGAGCTTGGGCAATACGTTCTTCTTGATAATCTTCTCGATAATCAAAGGCACGGAGATGATAATTGCCGGCTTAATTTCGCCAAAGGCCTGCATCACGATCTTGGGTGAAGGAATGCGGGTGAGGTAGTAGATGTGGCAGCCGTGGAGGAATTCAAAGATGAATTCAAAGGCCATACCATACATGTGAGCCTGAGGCAACATTGAAATGATACTGTCTGCGCGCTTTACCTGCTTGCCGAGCACTTTTTCTGCAAAGAGATAGTTGGACCACATGGCACGATAGGGAATCATCACGCCCTTGGAGTTGGAAGTCGTGCCGCTGGTGTAGTTGATGAGAGCCAAGGCTTCGGAATCAGACACGTGAGGATAAACTACATGCTCCTGACGGAAATACTTCGGGTACTTCTTACCGAAGAGTTCGTTCAAGTGTTCGCGCGCTTGAGTGAGCAGCTCGGAACGTGAAACGAGCAACGAATAGTCTGGAATGTAGATAACACCTTCCAAGTTAGGCATTTCGTCGGCATTGAGTTCCGGCCAAATCATATCACCGACAAAGAGGATTTTAGCCTCTGAGTGGTTGACAATGTCGTGAACCTGTTGTGCTTTAAATTCGTGGAGGATGGGAACAGCTACGGCACCGTAAGTCAAGATGGCGAGAAAGGCTGTAGACCAATGCGCACTGTTACGGCCGCATACGGCGATTTTATCGCCCTTTTGCACACCTGCATTTTCAAACATGATGTGCAACTTCTCAATTTTGCGGGCTACGTCTTTATACTGTAGGGTAGCTCCCTGGTAGTCGGTCAGCGCGTTCAAATCCCAATTCTTCTTGAGACTTTCCGCTATTAAATCAACGAAATCAGAATAATTTTCCATAATGGGTTGTTAGGGGAGGATTTGGAAGTCGACGGATGAAAGGGGGGAGGGTGTTTCGAAGGTTGCTCCCTGTGAGAGGGGAGAAGAAGCACTCTTTTTCTTCGCTCTACGGAGCCGAAAACATTCGACTTCAAAATCGCACATTGGATAAAAGTTTGTGCAAAAGTAATAATATTCAAAGAAATACGAAGTGAGGGGCAGAGAAAAAGTCTGCCCCTTCCTCATTAACCAATGTGCTTTTTCACATACGTTCGTTCGGGGAATCCCCTTCGCATAGCGTACTAAAATGAAACGAACGGAGCGTGGTGCTTATGCATAAGCAATCACTTCGTATGCCTGGCAGTGGGCATAGCGTTGGAGTAGGCTAACGGTAAGAGCTACCGTTTCTTCCAAATTGTGCTCGTCGCCGTCGTATCCGTTAATCAGAACGAGTAAGTGGGTCGTGTCGAGTTGAAGCATGGTGCGCACACTGTCGCTGGTTGGGGTCGCAAAGCCGCTTGTACGGTCGCGGTAGACGGGCAGATTCTCAATGTTGAGTATGCCACGGCCAATGCCTTCATACGGTTCGTTGGCTTGTCCTAAATCCAGTTCTATGGTGTCGCCTTCGATGCAATCGGCATTGAGAGCAGCTGTGGAGTAACCACTGAACAGGGAGGCGAGGTTGACCAGGTCTACGACCGTATTGACTGTATAAAGCGACTTGCCTTGCAGTACGCGGCGGGCCAACTGTTCACAGGCCGGACGGTAACGGCTAGGATCTTTGCCTGCAGCCTTGTAGGCGGCACGTGTGGCCGCAATGCCCGTGCGGTGCTTGATGGATTCGGTCGTATAGTGTTGACGGAGTCGGGCTACTTCTTCTTCAATTTCGGCCCAAAGTTCGGGCGACGTTTCGCTGTTGGTGATTTCAGCATAAATGGCTCTTCCGGCAAATTGTAGATCGATTTTTCTACCAAATTGACAATCAGGGC
>JABLTM010018381.1_pt1 | contig 16893 bp, 9 predicted proteins | sample 7160121 | NCBI WGS metagenome assembly JABLTM01 (sample SAMN14651224, study PRJNA627086) | human gut metagenome | isolation source: feces | host: Homo sapiens
GATACAACCACAAGAACCGTGCCTACAGCAAAAAATTTTTGAATAATAATATTCTTCTTTTGAATGCTATTGATATCATACATAAAATACAGGAGAAATCCCAAACTCCCCAGAATAATCTGCCACATTTTTTCACTCCAGATTTTGTATTCAACTAATAGTACAAATAGAATTCGTCATTTATAATAAATTATAATAAAAAAGGCCATAAATAGCAAGCGCATTTTGCCCATTTCAGGGATTTCGCTTCTAGCTTTATATTTTTATAACGTTTTATAACGAATTCTTTTTTCTCAAAAGCAAAATTTCTGATATTCTATTTAAAAAAAGTCCACCGGGGAATACTCCCCGGTGGACAAATACTACTTCTATAAATGCTTATCTGCTAATTCCATAAGAACTGCAGAGACTTCCGAATTCCGGAGAATTGATGAATCCATCCAGAATCTCCTCTTTGCTGCTGCCCTGATCCAGAAGCTTTACCCAGGCGTTCAGACCTGCCGCATCCGGCTTCCGATTCAGATATGTACTGTAGCAGATCGTTACGAAATCACGATTCGAAAGATTTCTCTTCGTAAATTCCTGACTGAAGAAGAATCCCTTCGAAAGCTCTCCGGCTCCGGTCTGATGACGGATCAGCTGTCCGGTCCATGCGTCAAGACCGGCACGATCCCACTTTCTTCCCAGAACCAGTGTATATAGCCGGCTCACAAAGGAAGTCGCCATCTCGTTCTGATCCGCGATCTCCGTGGAAGCAAAACTTCCCTTCCGGATTCCGTAGATAAGGCACAGCTTCTCAAATTCCGGAGAATTCGTGAAGCCTGCCACTACATAGCGGCGGGTCATGCCTTCCTGCAGCTTGCTGATCCATGCCTCCAGTCCGGCTGCATCCGGATCACGGTCAAGAATCGTGCGGTACAGGTTTCTTACAAACTCTTCATCGCTTACGTTTTTGCTTTCGTATTCTCTGCTGAATACGAAGTTGGCAACAGTCTCCGAGCCGCCTTCCGTTCCTTCTGTCAGAACCTTCACCCAGCTGTCAAATCCGGCTTTATCCGCTTTTCGTCCCAGAATGTTCTCATACAGACGATTCACGAAACCGTTCACACCGCCATTCTCTTCTTCATCCTGTGCGGTCTTCAGCTGTTCATAACGGGCTCTTGCCTGCTGCAGGATCGGATAATTTACAACACGAGACTGCTCTTCTTCACTCAGCTGCGCATATGCATTCTCAGCAGCTTCGATTGCGCTGCCGCTCTCCAGCGTAACCCTTCCGATATCTGAAATCATACGTTCTACTGCATCGATTCGCAGCAAACTCTCGTACTTTGCTCTTGCTTCGGTCAGAATCTCCAGCTTCTCCACATATGCCTTCTGATCTTCCGTCAGCTGCGCGTACGCGTTCTCCGCCGTAAGAATCGCATTTCCGCTGTCTGTCGTAACAACACCGATGTTCCGGATCAACTGATCCACAGCGGCCGCCGCTTCGCGATCCGCCTGCTCTTTCTCTGCCTGCGCGATCAGCTCTTTCAATGCTTCTGCAGTGGCTGTCAGGCGATTCACCTGATCTTCGGTAATGTACTGCTTCTGATCTTCGGTCAGAGCTTCATACGCAGCTTCTGCCTCCTCGATCTGACTGCGCTGTTCCAGCGTGATCTGATCTACTGCCGGAAGCGCATCAATCTTCGCTGCCACACCAGCGGCTACCTCCCGATCTGCTTCCTCCTTATCGGCTGCTGCCTGCAGTTCGGTAATTCGTGCTTCCGCCGCTTCCAGAGTATATTTCTCGCCTTCAGATACATAACTCTTCTGTGCTTCCGTCAGCGCATCGTATGCATTTCTCGCTGCCGCTACAGAAGCGCCATCGGAAAGCTGCAGCTCGTCCACAGCCGGAAGTGCCAGGATCATCTCCTCCACCTTTGCGGCTGCTGCACGATCCGCTGCTTCCTGAAGCAGATCCGCGTACTGGCTCTCGGCATCCGTCAGAACACTATAGTTTTTCACTTCTGCCTTCTGCTCTTCACTTAAAGCATCGTAGGCAATTCTTGCTGCGTCGATCGCAGGCTTGCTGTCCAGCGTAACTTCACCGATCGCATCGATCAGCTTCTCTGTATCCATTGCCGGATTCACTTCTACAGTTACCTTACAGATCGCCGGGCTGCTTACATGACTTCCTTCTGCAACCAGATAATAGCTGCCTGCTTCATCGAAGATATAAGCAAAGCTTCCGTTCTCTCCGGTAACGGCAATCTCATTCTCCTGCGTCAGTTCGTCTGTCAGGCTTGCCACGGCATGAATCTTTACACCGGCTGCCACGGTATCCACAGGTTCTGCGGTTCCAATGTTCATAAATGCACGGCGCAGTATCAGAGTATCGCTCTTACCTGCCATAACATCAACCGTTTCCGCCGCACTGCCGTCCGGCAGTACAAAGTACGGGAATCCGGCGTCCGGATTGGTGTAGAATCCGCTGTCGCTGTACATGGCAATCTCAATTAAATCGCCGTTCTCCAGCGTGATATAATCCGCTGAAGCACCGATACCTGCCTGCATCACAGGGAATGCATGATTCAGGAAATAAGTCATATTCTGACCATTGCCCCAGAACTTCTGGAAATACAGGTGTGCAAAGTTACCGCTCACGGTCATGGCATCCGTTCCGTTCTGAAGAGTCTCATCCACATCCAGATAATACGTCTCCAGCATACGGATCATCAGATGCAGCACCGTTGGCTGCTTCACTGTTTCCCCATTGGACTTCAGCGTATAATCCTCCAGTCCGTACGGCGCCAGGTCAAACCACTCGACGGTCATCGGTACTTCCGCAAGGATCGTGCTGTCTGCATCATTTCCGGTCACATAGGAACCATCCTCCGACAGTGAGAAGTACACGGTCTTCTTGTCCTGCTCGCCGGTGGAAGGACGGTTGATCGTCCAATGCGCATATACGGTTGTATCCTCTTCGAATACGGTTTCCTCCGTGATCTGTTCACCATCCTCCGGATCAGTGAACCATCCGTCAAAGTGATAATTCCAGCGATATGCCGCAGGAATCTGAGGCAGCGTTCCGTTCTCCTGCACAATTACATTCAGCGTATCACAGGTTCCGCCTGCCGCGTTAAAGGTCACCAGGAAGCCCCCGTTCTCCCATACGAGAACCGGATAACCGTTGTTGATATTTCTGCTGTCCTTCGTATAGCAGGTCATATAGGCGTCACGGTTCAGCTCGCTGACGAAGGAATCCGCCTTCATCTGCTCCGCAGTACGCATCTTGGCACCATTCGCCTTATAAGCCGCTGAAAGCGGTCCCTGGTAGAAGCTTCCCGTCTTTCCGGTAATATAATCATCACCACCAAAGCTTCCGACTGCTCCGCCGCAATGGATTGCTGTGCTGACATTTCCTATATTGTAGCATCCCACCGGCATTGCTGCTACATAGACATTGCCGGCGACACCGCCAACATAGTCCGCGCCGGTAACAGAACCGGTGTTATAACAAGCAAGAACTTCCGCATAGTTCTGATCATCACCAACGATACCGCCAACCTGTTTTGCGGATTCATTTCCGACTGCTCCGGTATTGCGGCAGTAGTAAATGTTGCCATAAGAGTTCGCTCCGGCAATACCGCCGATCTGTTCCGTACCGGATACCGAAGCCAGGTTGCTGCAGCGCTCAACACGATTATGCAGACCTACGCTTCCTACGATACCGCCAACCTGAATGTTGCCGTTTACGCTTCCGCTGAAGCTGCAGTCCGTGATATACGCTGCCGAATCACCGTCGGACATCGCACCGGCAATACCGCCGGTCTGAGAAACATCGCCCTCCACGGTTACTGTACCAGAGAGATTCAGACCGGTTACTTTTCCCTTATCAGTGATCAGACCGAAGAATCCGGTCTCATCCGCGCTGGAGGTAATCTTAAGATTCGTGATGCTCTTTCCGTTTCCATCAAAACTTCCGGCAAACGCATGGCCGCTGCGTCCGATCGGATACCAGTTGTCGGTTGTCAGAGCGATATCATTCAGCAGCTTCGCAGAAATTCCTGTATTGCCGCCATTTACCTCACTGGCGAACCAGTGCAGCTCTTTCTCATTCTGAATCGCATAGACACCGCCAACCAGTGCCGGTTCACTGCACTCGGAAAGCTCCCACATATCCGCCTGTGCCGGTGTCCGTACAGCTGTTGTCGATGCCTGCACATAGCCGGCAACCGCTGTACTTGTAACACGAACCGTCAGGATCTTGCCTGCATCTGCTTCTGCAACCGTATAAGTCTCTGACTGTGCGCCTTCGATCGGGGTCTTTCCCTGATACCACTGATACTTCAATCCGGATACTGTATCCGCAGACTGGAAAGAAGCCGTCAGTGTACGACCAACTACTGCCGGACCTTCAATCTTCACAGTTCCGGTAATGCCGATAATTTTTGCAGTCGCTGCCTTCAGGACACCGGAAGTCTCTGCAGACAGTGCCTTCACCCGAAGAATTCTGCCGCCCATATCCTGCCCGATGGTATAAGAAGGATCGCTGGAAATAGCAAGCACAACATCGTCATTTTCATCATAACTGTAATACCAGACATAGATCAGATCTGTCCGGCTTCCGCTGTACTCTGCTTTTACTTCCGCCTCTACTTCTGCTTTTCCGCTGATGGAAAGTTCACCGCTGATGGCATCTCTGTCTGTCAGACGAGCGATGACTTCTCCCATGGTCTTTCGCGCCTGTGCCAGTTCTTCCTCTGAACTGATGGCATTATCCGTGGGATACCCGTCATCTTCATAATCTCCGCCCATTACATCGCCGATGTTATAAAGCGCTTCCTTCTCCGCCTTACTTAAATTCAATCCAAGCGCACCGCCGACACAGCCGCCCATGGATTCCACACAGCCGGTGTTGTAGAGTTTCTCCACTCTTCCGTTATTGCGTCCGACACAGCCGCCGGTATAACTGCGGACAATTGCTGCCGTACTGACTACATGGCCGCTGTTGGCACAGTTGCTTACCAGAGCCTTGGCAAAGCCTTCTACATAGCAGTCATTATCGCCCGCGATACCGCCTGCCATGGCGCCTCCTGCCTGGATCATACCATTGTTCACACAATTTCTGATCTCTGCCGCTGTGCCTTTCTCTGCCTTGTTCTCACCACTGATACCGCCGACATACTGTGCACCCTGAATCTTTCCATTATTGACACAGTCAATAATGCTTCCACGGTTTTCTGCACAGATTCCCGCTGTATAATTACCGCCGGTTACAGATACTGCTGCCGTACAGCCGCTGATTGTACCCACGTTCTGCGCGGCAATTGCTGCTGTACCGTCACCGCCGATTACTTTACCGCTGACAGTCAGATTCTTAATCGTTCCGGCATTTACACGGAACAGTGCCGCTGTTTCATTGGACTTGCAATAAAGCTTCTTAATCTCATGCTGATTGCCGTCCAGTTCACCGGCAAAACTGCCGTCTGCCGGAATCCAGGAACGATAGTTCAGATCAATGTCCTCGGTAAGAACGCCCTTGATCTCCGGAGTCTTTTTGATATTATCTGCAAACCATTTCAGTTCCGCTGCGCTGGAAATCTGGTAAACGCCTTCCACCTGTGCCGGAACTTCCGAAGTCTTTCCGTTCCATCCATTCGGATCGGATGCCGGCTGATCCGGATCCACTTCCTGACTGCCTTCCTGCCAGTTCAGAATCGGATATCCCTGATTTATGGAAGCAGCATCTTCTGTGAACTTATCACCCAGAGAAGAAGCCAGCCCCTTCAGTTCTTCCGCAGTCTTCGATACAGCAGTTCCGTTCTGGATTGTGCATCCATTCGGAACCGCTGCCGTTTCACGATCGCTCTGGATCACATAGACATTATCCAGGGTCTTCTGTCCGCTCGTCCACTCCAGCTTTGCTGCCACACTTCCGGCATTTGCTGCCGTTACATTTCCGCATGCATATGCGTTGCGGATCGTACCGGAACGGAACGTACCGGTAATACCTCCGGCAGCTCCGGCAGCAGCTGTCGCCTCTGCACTGCCTGTGCAATAAATATCCGAAAGAGTTCCGCCGTTATAAAGTGAACCGGCAATACCGCCGACCAGGTTCACGCCGGTAACCGAACCGCTGAAAAAGCACTCGGATACTGCCGTACTGCCGTTCGACTGAACCGTTCCGAAAAGTCCGCCGACCGTATTGCCTTCCGAAATAACCGTTGCTGCGCTGCTGCAGCGGTATGCGGAATGATCCAGATATCCCGCCAGGCCACCAACATAGTTTCTTCCGGAGATACGAACTGTGGAAGTTGCATGGCAATTCTCCAGATCGTATGCGTCACCGGCAAAAGGACCTGCATAGTTGCCGCGGTTGCTTCCGGTCGTCTGAATCAAACTATCGGTCAGCGTCAGGTTGCAGATCTTACCGCCATTTCCAACATAACCGAACAAACCTACATAATTCGCTGTATAATCTGATGTATTCTTGGATATATACAGACCACGGATCGTATGTCCGTCACCGTCAAATGTTCCCGTATACTTGCTGGATGTATTATAATCCTTATAATAGCCGATTGGCTGCCACTGATAAAGATCCGCTGCTTCCGCATGGACATCCTCATTGATCGAAATATCCGCGGTAAGCACTGCGGAATCCGTCATCTTTGCGTTCACATCAAACCACATCAGTTCATCCGGAGAGCCGATCTGATAAATACCATTCTCATCCTTCTGCGGTTCTGTATAAGTCTCGCCATCCCAGGATGTCTGTACTGCCAGAACAACTGCAGGAATGCTGACCGGAGACTTTTCTACCGTAAAGTCTCCATTCACTCCCTTATAGCCGGGGCAGGCAATTGTATAGTGGTACTCACCGGCCGGAAGCTGGTAAATGCCATTCGTCTCTGCCGTCAGTTTCTGGTCCGGCCATGCCGGGCAGGTCACTGTGATCACGGGCTGAATAGCTGCGCCATCCTCCGCGGTAACCGCGCCAAAGCTTACGGCCTGCTTCTCCAGAGCCGTCATAGTAATATTTTGCGCATCTTCCGCCGGATTACCGGTTACTGTAAAGTTGCCGGTCTTATCCTCATAACCGAATGCCTTCAGCGTATAGCTGTAAGGATTTCCGGACTTAGGAAGAAGATAGGTACGGCCGTCTGTAAGCGGTATCCTTCCATCCACAGTAAGAACCGCATCTTCCGGCACGGTTGTAAATACTACATTGTAGAGAGATTCCTGAAGAGTTACGGTGATTGTCTGGCCGCTGTATGCAATCGTAAAGCTTCCTGTCACAGTCTTGCACTCCGGAGCGGAAACTTCATATGTGTAATCACCATTCTTTAAAGAAAAGCTTCCATCCTCTCCAGGTGCAAGAACATCCTCTCCCTGCTTAACAACAAGAATTGCATTCGCCGGAGAGAGTTGGAAGCGAACCGTATATACGGCGTTCGGATCCTGCCAGCCAAGAAGCGGGTAGGAATCTGCCTGCGCAACATAAGAGCCGCCCAGGACTTCCGCGAAAGCAGATGTCTTCAGTTCTGCCTCCGTCTTCGCCGTAATTCCGGCTGCGGAAGCGTTCGCACCATCTCCGTTCAGACCGTCTGCTGCCAGATAATAGCAGTTCTCTGCTGTAATCATGTTAGAGCTGACAACGCCGGAGTAATTAATCGTGGTACTGTTTCCAATGATTCCGCCAACCGTAATTCCTTCTGTTGTATCATCATTGCTTACAATCGTACCGGCATTATAACAGTTCTTCAGAACAATGCCTCTGTTACTCGTAGAAGAAGGGTCTCCCACAATACCGCCGATGCCTTTGCTGTTCGTATCCTTGAAACCGCTTCCGCCCGGCAGATTACCGGTCACATCACCCAGGTTATAGCAATCCGTAATCGTTACATCCTTGCCATAAAAACCACCGGCAATACCACCGGTTCCCCAGATTCCGTTAACCGCTCCGGTATTGAAGCAGGATGAAATACTTCCTCCTGCACTTCCGACCACACCACCGGTACGCTTCAGTGAAGAAGTAACCGCTCCGGTATTTCCGCAGCGTTCCATGCTGGACTTTCCATCCATGCTTCCTATCACACCGCCGATGCAGTACGGATAGCTTGCAGATGCTGCCGTGTCCGTAATCTTTCCGCTGTTGAAGCAGTTTTTAATCGTTGTCGCATTCGCAGTTCCTGCAATACCTGCACTGTATCCGCCGCAGCTGTTAATCTCTCCCAGATTCGTACATCCGGAAACACTGCTGCCGGAGGCAAGATAAGAAGCAACACCGCCAATATACCCCTTTTTCTCTGCTGTCACATTCACTTTATTTGTGCAGTTTTCCAGAGTTGCCGGATAGCCATAGGAAACAATGCCGGCAGCGTAAGCAGACGAAGTTGTTGTCGTCTTTACACTTCCCTCCACAGTCAGGTTCTTCACGATTCCGCCCTTCACATAACCGAACAGACCCTGATACTGCGTCGCCGCCTCAATATTCAGGCCGGAGATTGTAAATCCATTTCCATCGAAAGTACCAGCATACCCTACATAAGAGCTGTAGGTATTCGTCATTCTTCCGATCGGAGTCCAGTTTCCTTCCTGTTTTCCAAGGTCAATGTTCGCCGTCAGTTTCGCACATAGCGTTGATGTGCTCTTATCTGCCGATGCGTTGACCTCATCTCTGAATGCAGCCAGGTCTTCCTCAGTAGCAATCAGATAAGGATCTGCTTCCGTGCCGCTGCCGCCGGTCTTCGGTGCTGCCGAAACAACAGCAGGGAGAAGTCCCAGCACCAGGATCAGCATCAGAAGCCATGATGTGATTCGTTTCTTCATAGTTTCCTCCTTTTGGTTTTATAAAAAAACCGCACAGCCATCATCGACTGTACGGTTTCTTTTCTGCTAAAAATAATGATATCCACATACAGATATCGCTTTTCCGGAAAGAGTTCAGCTGCGGATGGGGCGCAGGCTCAGGACACAGCCAACATGTATCTGACTTATCCCTATGCGGGCATCGCAGTGACCTTCTCGCCGGGCTTCTCACCCTGTTCCATGTCTGTTTTGAATAAACAGTTTGCTGTACCTGTTTGTATTCTTGCATCTATTCATCACTCCCGCCTGATTCCGCTTGTGCTGAATAGATGCACTTTTTTTACTAAACCGAGTATAGCAGTATTGCTGCCAGATAGCAAGCGTTATTTCAATTACTTTCCGCCGCTTTCAGCATATCCTGGATCGTATATTCGAAAGATGCTGAAATTCGCTTTATAAAGTTATCCCGATTGGATGTAAATCCGTTCTCAATCCAGTGCATGGTATTGCCTACGATCGCGTAGCTGTAGAAATCAGTAATATACTCAATATCCTTATCCGTAACCGAATGGGAATCCGCCGCTTTCTTCACGAAGCGCCGGACAAAATCCTTTACTACCAGTTCGAGGTAAGAACGAAGAACCGTTCCGTCTTTCGATCGGTAGATATGAAGAATCGCCTGGCGATTATTCAATACAATCGCTGTACTTCTGGCATATTCCTCCTGAAAAGTAGCGGTTTCCTTGTCGGACTCTTTCAGAACCTTGTCCGCTTCCATCTCAAAAAGAGCCGCCAGAGTATCATAAATATTCTCAAAATAATAATAGAATGTATTGCGGTTGATCTCGCAGAACTCACAGATATCCTTTACCGTAATCTTGTCCAGAGGCTTGGACTTCAGTATCTCCAGGAAGCCCAGCAGGATCGCTTTCTTCGTAAATTTCGCCATACTATTTCCGTCCCAGCCTTCCTCTTCCTGCCAGATAACCGAACAGTGAACCGACTGCCCCGCCAAGGATATGCGTCAGGTTGGAAACATTATCCTGTACAAAAATTCCATCGTAAAGCTGACCGCCGATATAGATTATCGCAACCAGAAGAAACGTCATCGGAATGCTTCCGGCGCGCATACTGGCGAAAGAGGACAGCAGAATAAAAGCAAAAACAACGCCGCTGGCCCCCAGAAGGCGTACATTCGGAAAGAACACAAAGTTAACCACTCCAGTCACAATCGCCGTAATCAGAATCACGAAGAGCAGATTCACGGAACCATACTTCTCTTCCAGCATCGGTCCAACAATCAGGAGCAGCATAAGATTTGAAATCAGATGATCCCACCCGGCATGTCCGAATACATGACCAATAAAGCGCACATACGTCAGCGGATCAGACAGCGAAGAACGATAGACACTGAAGAACAGCGTCGTTGTCCGCCCGCCGGTAAGAACTCCCAGCCCCAGGGAGATCAGACAGATCAGGGAAAATATAAGGACTACCGGAGAATTAAATGAGATACTTAACTGTCGGTTCTTTCCACTCACAGGTACATTCCTCTCTTTGCTGTATATTATATATCTCTGATGGTTATATGCGGATATCTTTCTCTATATTCTTATATTGAACATTCGCTTCCCGGATATTCTCCGCCTCTTCCACTTTATAGAAGTCGCTCGTGCTCTTAACCTGAATCTCTTCCTTCAGCTTGTCCTGGATCTCCACCAGACATTCCAGAAGAATCGGGTTGAAGACGCCGCATTCGCCATGCAGAATCATGTCCATGGCCTTCTCATGAGAATAAGCCTTCTTATATACACGCTTGCTTATCAACGCATCGTATACATCCGCCAGTGATACCACCTGTGCGGAGATTGGGATCTCCTCTCCCTTCAGGCCGTCCGGATATCCCTTGCCGTCGTAGCGTTCATGATGCCAGCGGCAGATCTCATACGCCAGCTTCACCAGCTTCTCATCCTTATACATATCCAGTGATTTCAGAATATCTGCGCCGATCAGCGTATGCGTCTTCATGATCTCATATTCCTCATCTGTAAGCCTGCCCGGCTTATTCAGGATGGATTCCGCAATTCCGATCTTACCGATATCATGCAGTGCGGACGCCGTTGTAATCAGATACTGATCCGGCCAGGACAGGGAATATTGATCCGTTTTCTTCATCAGCTGCTCCAGCAGAAGCCGGGTCAGCAGATTGATATGAATGACATGAAGGCCGCTCTCTCCGTTACGAAACTCAACAATCTGGCTCAGAATGCTTACCATCATGCGATTGTTTTTTTCTTTATCATGGATCTGATCAGCGACCAGGCGACTCAGCCTTCTCTGCTTCGCATAGAGCCTAATGGTATTGGAAACTCTGCGATATACGATCTTGGAGTCAAACGGGCGACTGATATAATCCGAGACACCAAGCTCATATGCTCTGCAGATATAACTTTCAGAATCCTCACTGGATATCATGATAACCGGAATATCCTTGATCCACTCTTTCTGGTTCATAAAAGTCAGCACTTCGAATCCGTTCATCCCCGGCATGACAATATCCAGCAGGACAAGGGAGATCCCGGTTCCATATTGATTCAACGCATGAATACATTCTTCGCCGCTGGAGGCTTCCAGAATACGGTAATCGTCGGAAAGAATCGCTGTCAGAATCTCCAGGTTCATCCAGGAATCATCCACAATCAGGATCGTCTGCTTGATCTTCTCGTGCGCATCCACAGATACTATGCCACTGCTCGCCTCATCCAGATCAGTCACAACCATGTTCTTCTCGGTCTTAGCCAGATACATCAGCTTATCCGCACGCCCGATCGCATGTTCAATACTCTCACCCGATTGTGTTACAACACCTCCGATACTGACAGAAAGCTGCAGTATGCTGTAACCGGGCACAGCGGTAGCGTTGATCTGCTTCTGGATTTCTTTCAGTTTCTGCGTGAAAGTCTTCCGCTTCATATCCGGCAGAATCAGTAGGAACTCATCGCCGCCGTAACGAATCAATGTATCACTCTTACGAATACAACGCTTAATTGTTCCAACCACAGTAATCAAAACCTTGTCACCAGCATTATGGCCATAGCTGTCATTATATAATTTAAAATCATCCAGATCAATCACGGCGACTCCAACAGATTCTGTCTGATTCTTTACCTCATCTTCAAAATAGCGCCGGTTATAAACACCGGTCAGAGCATCTTTATATAGTTTGTCACTGTATAAAGCAAATTTATTGATGATCTTCTCATAACCGATGGGATCCAGGAGATTGCTTTCGTCCAGCTGCTTGAGCATCTCCATGACATAGGGCTTTCCATCGATTTCCACATATCGGGAAATCACCTGAAAAAGCTCGTATCCCAGAAATTCCATCTTTACCTTCTGGGTCTTCTCCCTGAGCGCCAGGATGGACGTGCAATTATCACAGAATGAATCCTTTTCCCAGAAAGAATAACATGGACACATATCTGATATTACCTCTACAGGCTTACCAGCTGCCCGGTCGAGCAGCTGTTGTCCGTCCAGAAGTCTTACAATAGTAAAAACCTCTTTCAGACATGCCAATTTTTCCTGTGCCTGTGCCATTGTCATCTTATCCTGTGAGTTCATTCCTGTCTGCCCTTCTCAAGATTATATGTTAATAGAATTCCAGATCAGATATATTATTTCGTCCGATTCAATATTTCCTACCCTATAATATACGGCATATTCTTCTTTTTGTCCATATTTCTGGCTTTTCAAAGTAAAAAAACTTCGTTTTTGTCGTTTTTTGTCTATTTTTGCGTCATATTGTACAGATTCTTTGACGGATCTCCTCCGGCCAAATACTTCCTTCCTCAATCTGGTTTTCGTACAGCCAGTCATCTTCTTCCAGAAATGTATATACTTCGCCCTGTTCATTCTCTACTGTCACCAGTACTTTTGCTTTCTCACCCGGCTGACGCTCCTCGCAGCCGTAATCGCCTTCCCGAATCTTCTTTACTTTCCATACGCTTTGCGTTTCCATATTCATTCGCAATATTTCTCCTTTACTGCAGTGTTTTTGCACTTCACTGACAATCACATTATAGGCAATTACATTATACCTGAAAAACTTCTAATTCATATATGTCGCGCTCAAGTTTTTCACGACTGTCAAATTCGGCATGCTATAATAGCCTTATCAGGGATTCCAGAGAATATTCTTTACGTTTTTACCAATCATGGCGTAAAGCCCCTGCCTTTAGGCATGGGGAGTGTCCATGCCTGAGAAATGATCCGTTTATGCGTTGCGAACTATATATTCCATAAATGATAGGAGAATATCATTATGAAGCAAGAAAAAATCTTTCCGGTCTCCGTGCGGGTGCTGAATCCGAAGGAGATGCACGCTTATGCGATTCAGCTTACATACAGCGATGGGAGCATAAGAAACTATTATCTGAAAAACTTTCGGACATATGAAATCCCGGAAGAATTTGATATCGATGGTTATCTTTTCAACCGCAATATTCTAAGTGGCGTGCAGCTGCAACCGAACGGCGATGTTCTCTTCCCGAATCATTATCAGATTCCGTGCCAGAACTGCCGATACAACAGCTTTCCTCAGCTTCAGGTGCAAAATACAAACCGGGAATGTATTTATGAAGACGAACACTGCCGATTGGAATCATTCTATCAAATTCCATTCACATCCGGCGGGCGTTCTTCGAAGCTTCCCGGCATGCTTCCACAGTGGGGATTTTACCCGGAACGCCGCCTGCCGGAACTGCACTGGCTGGGAATAGATGAAGATGGAATCCGCAGAAAAGATATTGCCCTGTGCGAATTAAAGCGCAGCACCTGTTTTCCGGATACAAGCCTTGTCCGCACAGAACCGGAGAAACTGTATGGTTATCTGCGGGATGACGGCAGCTGGCTAATTCCTCCAGTCTATGATGAAATCAGGGAAAACCTGCACGGACTTGCCATTGGCACGAGAAGGATTCGTGGGGAAAAGGTGCTTTTCCGGATTTCTGAAGATGGTACGCCCCAAATGACCACACTCCCGGATTTTGTCGGAAATTTCCGCAACGGGCTAGCGCCTTTTAATGTTGCCGGCACAGATATCCTCTGGGACAGTCCTCTTCTTCCGGAATATTATACCGGACAAATGGAAACTTCGGTTCCCGGCAGGTGGGGTTTTCTGGATCTGAATGGAAATATAATCCTGGAACCCCGGTACCTGTATGCGATTGGTTTTCAATATGAGGATGGGGAATATTCCGCGGTTGCCTGCGAAAAAGACGGTCAGGCTTTCTGGGGAGTTATCAATCAGGCCGGACATGAAGTAATTCCCTGCCGCTATGCCTGCACTTTTGTGCTGAGCAACAGTACCATTGTCTTCCAGGAAATACCGGGCGGCTTCTATGGATTGATGACCCCGGATGGAAATTGTATTTTATCTGCCGATTTCTGTGATATCACTGATTATGATGAGGAACATATGCTTGCTGTTGTCAGTTACGACGGAGAGCTTTACGGTGTGTATTCTGCAGCTGCCGGAGAACTGCGAATCCCGGCGATGTATGACAGTATTTATTTTCGAGCCAGCGGAATCTATGCACAAACCGTGGATGGAAAAAGTGTACTTTTCAATTACGAGGGAAATCCGCTCATCCAGGGCAAATATGATCAGCTGGAGGAAGCGTATGGGCGTATATTTTTTCAAAAGAACGAAAAATTCGGTGTACTTCGCCCGGATGGATCAATGGAAATTCCTCCGGTGCTGGCAGGCTGCGAGGAGAGGCATGTACAATTCTATCAGAAAGGATACCTAATTACCGGAACATATGGAGCCTATGGAGTATCCCGGACAAATGGCGAAGTTGTCCTGCCGGAGCGCTATCGCATGATTTACCTGTACGACGGATTCATTATTGCGGAAGATGGCTGCACAGATAATCAAAATCCGCACGACCTTCTCTTCAGGATGGATGGTCAGCCGATTCTCGCTGGCAGCTATGATCATATGGCAATCGATGAAGAACACCATCTTCTCACCTGCTGTACACCTGATGAATTTCTTGCCTTCCGCCTGACCCGGAGATAGTCTCATTACACTAAGGATCACAGTGAGCTTTCGGACAAGATCTCCAGGGCATCATTCGCCTGTGCCTGTAAGCTGCGCAGCGCAGTGCTGAAAACACCTGGCAAAGAAGAAACGGAAAAAGTCTTTGATCGTTCTATTGCCTGGAATTGCCTGGAATCACCTATATATTACAGATCTTATCGTAATTCAGATACTCCTTCTGGCACCTGGGCATATAATCTTTGCGATATCCGTCGTGATCCTGTGAGATCTGCCGGTCGGATAAATTAAAATACCGGAACGCGCATCTTTCTCCGTGATTCTCCCAGACGATATCCGGAGAAACCGACGATGTCAGATCCCAGGTAGCATCGAGGTGAACCGGCGTACTCAGATCCGGCCAGGCGATCGCCCAGGCATGTCCGCCGCCGTTTATCTTCGCGCATCCAATCACTTTGATCGCCGGGATTCCGGCCGCTCTCAGTGCCAGAAGCAGAAGTGCGTTGATGCCTTCACACACGCCGGTACACCGAAGAATCGGCGCCACTATGGTATGATCGTGCCGCTCATGCCGGTTATCATAACGAAGCAGCTGCGCAATTCTTTCATAGATGATCTGCTCGCGCCGGAGAACAGGCTCTTCCTCTGTTCCCTTCAAAAGATAGTCCCTCACACGTTTCATATGGAAACGTACCATACAAACCTGCTCAGCAGAATACCTGTTGCCCTCAATGATAAATCTTCCCGGCTTTTCTTTTGTATAAAGAAATCTCCAGCTGTTTCCAATAAAAAACAGCTCCGGCCAGTCGTAATACAATGCCTCCGCCGCACAGAAAATATCCTGAGATGCCTCATCCATATTCTCAAATGTGACCGGAACTTCTGTAGAATAATTATGCGTAAAATAGGTTAAAATTTCATTATACAAATGCTTTGCCTGTTCGCTCTTCAAATTATCTCTATAAAAATATCTTCCCAGATTTTCCGGTACCATAGTATTCTCCCTCGATTTCCTGTCCAATTTTCAACGGTATTATCGTTCTTCCTGTTACCCATACTTTTCCAGCCTTTTGCTGTATCTGCTCCAGAGCTGTGCTTTACTCTATGATCTCATTCGTTATCATATCACGAACCTGAAACCACAGCAATGTCTCTTTTTCTGTGAAGTCCAGATCATCGTGCAGATGTCCGAAGTAGTGATGCGTAAAAGATATGCTCTCATGCAGCTGTTCCAGAAAATGATTCAGCTCCATCTCATTCGGATTCCGGCGCCCCAAAAAGAAAATATCCAGCGAGCGCTCCCTTCCTGTATGCGTCAGCAGATAATCCACCCGGTTATGATGCCGCTTCAGATTGGCAAGTGCCTCCGTGTATTCCTCCTGAGAAGGCATCTCACGCGGCCACCAGGATTCGCCCTCTCTGCGGTATCTGCGGTCCACGCTGAAAGCTCCTCCCATGGTGAAAACGGAAATGCTTTTCTCTGCACCGGAAGCGCATACCGGAATGTCGTAGACCTGCCCGCGCATCAGATGAATCAGCTTCGGCGTCCCGTCCGGCGCCTCGCCGATAATATGAACTTTGCCTCCACACCAATGACTGACAGGATAACTTTCCAGCAGATCAAAGTTTTCGTGATTACCATCCACGAAACATGTCGTATATTTTTTCTCCGCAATGATCTCACGGATCGCCTGCTCCTCCGGTGAATTGTCCCACACAAAACCGAAATCACCCACGATAAAGAGAATATCGCCGGAATCAGCTATTTTCTCGAATGCCGTATCCGTATACATAAACCGTCCCGGCTCACCATGTGTGTCACCTGTCACATAGAATCTTCGGTATTTCATCGTTTCTGCCCTCCAATAATCTTTTAGAACACTTTTTCTATGTATTATCTTTCAACCCATAACACCGGTATAACATTTCTGTCATTTTTTGCTTATCTGTTCCTCTTATACCCAAGGACTTTAAATCCACTGTTTCATCATCTATTTCAGATAAGAACTTTTTCATATCCTCTGCTATTTCTGAAC
>JABLTM010033261.1_pt1 | contig 16702 bp, 10 predicted proteins | sample 7160121 | NCBI WGS metagenome assembly JABLTM01 (sample SAMN14651224, study PRJNA627086) | human gut metagenome | isolation source: feces | host: Homo sapiens
TGAGCTTATAAAACTCTTAGAAAATCAAGAACTTTTAAATGAGTGTGGAATTTACTTCTGCACTGGAATTTACTTTTTCAAGTTAGCTATTTAATCAACAATCATCTGCTGATATACTGCATATGTGCCACAATATTTCCTAAATAAAAAATATGCCATACCTCATATTTCAATATACTAAAAAACAGATGACCCACATAACATATATGTAAGCCATCTGCTCTGATGCTAAAACTAATTAAATTGTTTACTCCTTCACGCCTCCAAGTGTGACACCGGCAATAATATATTTTGATAAGAGAAGATATACAACAATAATAGGCACAATAGCTACTGTTATCATCATATAGATTTTTCCCATATCGAAATTCATATAGTCCGCTCCTCGAAGTGTGGCAATCAAAATTGGTACTGTCATCTTGTTCTTTGACTGGATGATCAGGGCCGGTGTGAAGTAGTTGTTCCATGAACCTACAAATGTAAAAATTGCCTGTACTGCAATTGCAGGTTTCATGATCGGCAATACTATATGGTTGAATGTCCTAAACTCATTCGAACCATCAATTCGTGCAGCTTCTACAAGTGATAGAGGAAGTGATGACTGTAGATAGCTGTACATGAAATAGAATACCGCCGGCGATGCTATTGATGGAATGATAAGTGGAGTCCACGAATCATACATTCCCATATTTGTTATTAAACGCAGGAAGCCCATCGCAGTAACCTGTGTCGGCATAACCAGTATCGCCATGATAAATGTAAATGCAGCTTTCTTTAATTTAAAATCATAAGCATAAAGTCCATATGCTGTAAGCGATGAAAAATATGTACATAAAACTGCACATGAGCCCGATATAATAAGGCTGTTTACTATTCCCCTAAACATAGGGAAGGATCCGTCATTAGCTACAGATTTCAGATTATCCAGGAAATGCCCGCCCGGGATAAATGAGAAGCCCTTCTGCAGCTGTGCATGCGACCTTGTCGCATTGATTATAAGTATTACAAAGAAGAACAGGCATAAAAATGATAATAATATCAAAACTATATGCGCTATAACACTGCGGACATTAATTTTATGTTTTGGTTTCATTATTTAGCCGCCTCCTTTTTCTTTCTTCTAGCTTCTTTTGCAGCTCGCTTTGCTGCTGCCTTTGATCCGTCAGGATCGCTGTCATTTGTCATTCTGTATACGATGAAGCACAGAATTGCGCTGACTATAAACAGATATACCGACAATGTTCCGGCCATACCATAGTTCTTACTCTTTAAGTGGTTGTTCAGGAACATGATAAGTGTCATTGACGTTCTGTCCGGATTTCCCTGTCCGTTTGTCAGAATCTGAGGTACATCGAACATCTGGAGTCCACCGATGATTGATGTGATGAGTGTATATGCAAGTATTGGTCGTATACTCGGTAAAGTTATATAGAAGAATCTCTGCAATGCATTACATCCATCCAGATCTGCCGCCTCAAATACTTCTGTACTGATACCCATGACTGCTGCCATGAGCATAATAGTCGTATTACCGAACCACATAAGGAAGTTCATGAAGCCGATGAGTGATCTGGTTCCAAATACACTTCCCATAAAGTCGATAGGCTTGCTGATTACTCCCATAGACTGCAGGATTGAGTTCACAGGACCACTGTTCGAGAACAGTGTAAAGAACAAAAGTGCAAATGCAGATGCCATGATCAGGTTTGGCAGATAAATTACTACCTTAAAAAACTGTAATTTGTGAATTTTTAATCTGACATCAGTGAACCAGTTTGCTAAAACAAGTGCAACCACAATCTGTGGAATAAATCCGATAACCCAGAGGATAAGAGTATTCTTACCATATGTGATCATATCCGATTTAAGAAGCTCGGCATAGTTAGCCCATCCCACAAAATTCGGTCCTATTTGTTTGATTCCGGATCTATAGTATTCAAAAAAACTAAACCTTACCGTATCTACTAACGGAATCAGAGAAAAAATTAAATATGTTATGAAAAACGGAAGAATAAAGATATATCCCCATTTTGCATAACTTACGCTCTTTCTTTTCTTCTTCATGAGCCAAATTCCTTTCTACCAGAGTCACCTCTGCGAAGCCCAAAGGCTCCGCATGGTGTTTTATTTATCTTATTTCGGCCATGTAACCTTTTCGATATCAGGATAACGCTCTTTAATTGCTGTCTCAAAGTTTTTCTTAGCCTTATCATAATCAACCTTACCCTGTAAGTAATCGCTGAATGAGTTCTGGATGAGCTCTACACATCCCTGATCATATGCTGAAAGAGGTGCAATCTTGATATTCTCAGCTACCGGTTCAAAGTAAGCAAATGGGTTCTGTCCGCCAAGGAAGTCTGATGCGAATGAATCATCTTTTGCTGCTTCCTTCATTCCTGATTTTGTATTTGTGAAATCAGAGTAATCCTTAGAGATCTTGAGTAAGTTGTCTTTATTTGCTGTTAAAGCAAGGATGATATCCTTAACATGCTTAGGGTTATCTGTTCCTGTTGCTGCGTGGAGGTAAGATCCGCCCCAGTTGTACTCCTGTGGTGGTGTTGTAACAGCCCATGATCCTTCTGCTCCATCCCAGTTTGGTGCAAGTGTGAAATCGATTCCCCATGCTGGGAAAAGGAATGCAAATACCTTTGACTGAGAACCCATTGCTTTGTTCCAGTCATCATTAAACTGGCCTTTAACTTTAGCATCAACATATCCTGCATCAAGCCACTCTTTTGAATCATCTACCCAGTTTGTAATCTTCTTATCCACTACAACCTCATCTGCTCCAGGCTGTACCCATGAGTTGTCGATTGAGTTTCCATATAAACGGAATGTATCAGCGTAAGAAGATAATGTGTAGTATCCCTTTGCCTTAAGTTCCGCTGCTGTAGCCTTTAATGTATCCCAGTCCTTTGTCTTCTCACCGATTGCTTCAGGATCATCTGTTCCGAATACATCCTTTGCAATATCGCGACGGTAAACTAAAAGTCCAGGACAGCACTGCCATGTTGAACCTCTCTGTACTCCGTCTGAATCAGAAGCTGTTTTTCTTGTGAAATCGAACTGATCAGCAAACTCTTTGTCACAATCAATTCCAAGATCCTTAAGAGGCATTGCTACGTCTGCATCTTTATCTGTATATTTGAATACGTAATCTGTCTCTGATAAGAACATATCAATCTTGTCATCTGCTGCTGCATCCGCCTGTTTTGAAAGAGCTTCATCAAGCTTCTGCTGGTAAACACCATCCTGATTAGGATTTACTATCCAATGAATTTCTGTACCATCCTTGAGGTATGTAATTGTACCATCTTTAGAAGTTTCTTTAACCTCCGGGTAAACAGCCTCAACTCTTGTTCGAAACTCGTCGTTCCATGAATAGATATTGATAACCTTTCCCTCTGCTGCATTAGAAGCTCCACCTTCTGTTCCGTTTCCTGCTGTTGTTCCACATCCTGCAAGGAGTGTTGCCCCCATAGACAGTAACAGCATTGTGCTAATCACTTTCTGTTTCATTTTTCATTTCCTCCATAGAAACTGTTTTGATATCTTCTTATAAATTAATTTGATATCTCGTTTACAGTTGTTATATTACTCCTTAACCGTTTTCGTTTATATTAAATCAATTGTAAAAATATCAGATTCATGTCATAATAATAGAAAGATGACATAAATCTAATATTTTGTTACAAAGGAGAACCTTTATGGCACTTTCAAAAGAATGGTATGACGCAGAATTTGTTAACAGCGAGAGCGAATCACTGCATCGTGCTCCAAGTATTGAATATAGTTTTTATAACGCAGTCAAAACCGGGGATATGGAATATGTAATAAAAAACTGCAAAGAAGATGCATTTATACACCTAGACGGAACAGGTGTATTATCCAGAAATACTTTACAGAATATCAAATATCACTTTGTTGTCACAACCGCCATGATCACAAGATACTGTATTGATGGAGGACTCGAGCCTGAGCAGGCATACCGTCTGAGTGACTTCTATATACTTAAGATGGACAGCTGCTCCACCGTACGCCAGGTTGCTGACCTGCATCACGAGATGGCAAAGGATTTCACAGGTAAGATGGTGCTGCAGAAGAAATCGTCTATCCTCTCAAAGCCTGTTACCCAGTGTGTTGACTATATATACAGCAACATAAAAGAGCGTATCACAATAGCTGATCTGGCTGCATACACAGGGCTTTCCGAGAGCTATCTTTCAAGGGTATTCAAGCAGAATCTCGGTGTTTCGATAAGTGATTATATAAGGGAAAAGAAAATAGAAAAAGCGACTCACCTGCTCAAATACTCAGATAAGCCGATTATAGATATAGCCAACTACCTGTCATTTTCATCACAGAGCCACTTTATCCAGATATTCGAGAGTTTTACGGGGCTTACACCAAAGAAATATCGCGACAGGTACTACAAATCCATGTGGTAGCCTGATGCCACATGCCTTGTACTACGCACAAAAAATTCCCACGCAAACATGCGTGGGAATTTTATTTAGCTGATACACAATGATACAATATCAAACGCTATTAATTTTATAAACTATCACTCTATGTATATCTCAACCGTATGACATTTATCTGTAGAAAGCATTTCAATAGCATGCCTTGGAATACGCACGCTGTTTCCTGTAACATTTTCCACTTTTACATCATCACAGAGTGCTCTTTTGACCTGCGCATCCCCAGGTTCGAGCTTATCAGGATTGTGAACTAAAATATCAAATCCATGACCTGCAAATTCTAACGAAACTTTTGCATCACCTTTTTCGTTATACTGCTGTGGCATGAGTACAGGCTCAATAACAAGATCTCCAAGCTCTCCATGGACTCCGTATACAGATGTTATCATAGTAAGCATATACCAGCTTGCGGCACCTGTAAGATATGAATACAGACCTCTTCCATCATTATCAAAATACTCCGGTACTCCCGGATACATCCTGCTTCTGTCAAAGTCCATCGCAGTATCAAGAAGCGTCTTTAATACCTTGTAACCCTCTTTTATAAAGCCCTGTTTATAGAGCGCATTGGCATACATTACAGCCATATGTGAGAATACAGCACCATTTTCTTTTTCACCATATGCAAATCCAAACATTCTTCCAAGATCAAACTTTTCTTCCTTAAAATCAGTGTTTAGTCTGTAGCCACCGGCTTTTTGATCAAACAGATATTTGTCTGCACTATTACAGATTGCCTTGATCTGTTCTTTTTTTGCGGTTCCACTCATGATGGCAAATACCTGTCCTGTAAGCATCATGCGTACATCTCCACTCTCACATCGTTCCACCGGTCTGCCGTTATTGTCATAATATCCGTTGAACCAGCCTCCATCCGTGCCATCTGATATCCATTCGTTTTCGCGGATGTTTTTCATCATCCACTCAGCCTTATGCTCCAGGTTTTCGCAAATCGCAGCTATTGGGATAAGAGCAGTGCCTCCGCTTGTGCAGTTCTCACATGCCTTTGCATAGCTCATGAGAAGCTCCTGCTTTTTGTCAGGGCAATTGTAAAGTATTTCGTCATCAGCAAGCAGCAGCTTAAGCTCATCTAACACCTCAATCCTGTTTATTCCGCTTATTTTTTCCACATTTCTTAAACACTTTGCTATATCAAGCAGATTTCCGGCATATGCACATGTAAATGCAACACTTTCGCCTTTGTCCCATGCCATATCGAGCGCATCGTTCCAGTCTGCACCGTGCAGCTTCATCTCGTTGTGCTCCCCAACATCATAGAAAGCGCACAGATTTTGGATCAGAATATGCTCTAAAACCGTTCCAAAATATATCTGACCGCCTGCCGTCCTTTGTTTGTTACCATATGTAGTATTCCATGCTTCATCATGGCTTGTGCCTCTCATGGACTGATAATCCTTAAAGTACGTCGTATGCTCAAACAGTACATCTGTATCACCGGTCTGGTCAATATAAAGCTTTGTGGTTACAAATGGCCAGAATGCGTGATCCATCCATACACGTGTGATGTTATTTCTGTCAGCAATAAACTCGCCAGGCTCGTTTCCTATAATAGTCGCATTGGTTCCATCAATTCTCACACCGCCATAATTGTTTACAATCATTCTGCGGACATCCGAAGGTTCCATCAGTAAAAGTGCAAGACAGTCCTGCCATAGATCTCTCCAGCCTCTTCCACCTTTTCCATAATCATGATGTGGAAGGAACGAACAGCCGTATATTCTTCGTAAGATAGGTTGAAAACATATCCATTTAAGATAATTGTCCTCCTTGGCATTTCCTGTCTCAAAATCAATATTTACCTTGTCTATCCAGTGTTTCTTGACGGTGTTTAGTTCTTCTTTTACTTCAAGTACACTGCGGTACCGTCCGGTAATGGCATTTATGTCATTTCCTTTTTCCGTAAGACCTGCAAGCATGATATAGCTTACCGTCTCCAGCGGTTTTATAATACGGTTTGCAAATTTTATTGCTCCGACTGCTTCTTTTCCCTGAAATTTTTCTCCGGCCTTTGCACCTGCTTTTTCAGTTCTGACTGCCTCAGGAATAAGGAAAGAGCCTCCCTCTCCTATAAACTGCTCAACGGTAGGATAGAAACTCTCAGGACTTTCTCCGTTTCCGGATGATCCATATACGAAGTAGCTTATATCATTTTTCCGGTGTCCACGCTCATCAAATGAGAGGACAGGTGTAACCTCAATGCCGTATTGTGTGGTTTCTATTCTGTGCAAAAGTGATGTCACATGTCTGTGATCCCTGATATTGTCAGCACTTCTGCCATAGATTGGGATTGCCCCGATTGGGACTATCTCCATAGCCTCATCTGTCTTGTTAGTAATCTCCACAAGCATGACTTCCATGCTTCCATCAAGTGTGACAAATGATGTCGTGTCGGCCTCTAACCCATATCTCTTTGAAGCACGGTGCAGCTTCTGCCACATTAAACCTGCCTCAAGCTCACTTTCATCCTGATTGCCTGTAAATCTGTCGGCCTCCTGCTGTGCAGATGATCCGCATACTGACCAGAAGCCCTTCCCCACAATCCGACACCAGAAATTTCTGGTGCCTTTATTGTTGTGGAGATTTTCTATACTAACAGGTTCCAGAAGAAAGGTATTCTGGCTTGTTTTACTGTCTCCGCCGAGAGTTGGTGTAATGCTTGATTTAAGCCCTTTTTCCCCTGCAAGCGGCAGATACAGTCCACTGTAGTTTTCGGGATTTTTGATCCTGAAGGTTCCGTATTTGTCTATAAAATCTATATTTTTCATATTTTCAATCAATCCTCTATACAATTACAAATCAAATTTTCACACACCATATACAATCCTATAGCAGTCATTATCCCACCTACGGAAAATTTACATGGTAAGCTCAATCTCTGTCTGCTCGCTAAGAAGCTCTTTTGGAATATAGTCTCCCTCAACCGCCTGTCCGTTTACAAAAAGGCTCTTGCATCCGCTCTCAACATGATCAGGATTTTTTACAACTATATGAAGATGGCATCCCCTGAAATCCTTCTCTATCTCAAATCCATCCCAGGCTTTTGGAATAGACGGAGCAATATGAAGTCCATAGAAATCAGGACGCATACCAAGTATTCCCTCTACACATCCAACCATGACTGTTGAAGCAGTTCCTGTGAGCCAGTGTACATGTGAACGTCCAAAGTTCGGACTTGCTTTTCCTTCAGTAAACTGTCCATAGCAGTATGGCTCAAGTCTTCTTATCTCCGCTCTGTCATTCTGTGCAGCAGGAGCATTTTCAATAAAATACTTAAAAGCTCTGTCTCCATGTCCTTTAAGTGCCTCAGCAAGAATTATCCAGCCCTGTGACTGTGAGAATATTCCTGCATTCTCTTTAGTTCCCGCATTGTATATCACTGCGAGTGCTCCGTCGAATGCGTGTGCATGATATGGAGGATCCATAAGAATGGCGCCATACTCGGTATTGAGTCTTTCATATACCATTTCAAGAGCCTTATCAGCCTGCTCATCACTTGCAAATCCACTTATAACAGCCCAGCTCTGTGGGTTGAGCCACATATTTGCCTCAGGATCATCACGCTTTCCGATAACCTGTCCATTCCCTGTAAATCCACGGATAAATCTGTCCTCGTTCCAGCAAAGCTCCTGAATGATCTTTCCGAGTTTTTCCTGGCTCTCATCAAGATATGCGATATATTCATCATCTTTCTTATAGGCTGCAAACTCTTTTAATATGGTCATTGCATAGTAGAACTGAAGTGCTACGAAGGTTGACTCTCCATCTGCACCAAGCCTCAGGCAGTCATTCCAGTCTGCGTAAAGTCCTGCAGGCATTCCATGTTTTCCGAGGTGGTTCATCGAAAAATCAATTGCTCTCTTTAAATGCTCGTAAACCGTTCCCTCATCCTTGTTGGCGAATGGAATGACCTCATCTATAAATGCTACATTTCCTGTCTCTGATACATATTTGTATACAGTTGGGAAAAGCCATAATGCATCATCAGCTCTGTAAGCCGGGTGTCCTGTCTCCTGTACATAGGAAGCGTCGTCAGGAGTATCCTCATGTCCCGGATTGTGTGTAAACTTGACAAGCGGAAGTCCTCCACCGTTATCAACCTGTGCTGAGAGCATGAATCTGATCTTTTCAACAGCCATCTCAGGTGCAAGGTGTATAACACCCTGAATATCCTGGACTGTATCACGGTATCCGTATCCGTTTCTGAGTCCACAGTATGTAAATGATGCAGCTCTTGACCAGATAAATGTCATGAAACAGTTATATGCATTCCATGTATTGATCATTGTGTTGAACTCATCACTTGGTGTATTAATCTGGAAATGTGATAACTTTCCATGCCAGTATGCGATAAGCTCCTCAAGTTCCTTGTCGCAGACAGCTTTTGTATCCGTGTAAGAAGCAACAATCTTTCCTGCTGTCTCATTATCTATCATTCCAACTAAGAATGCTATTGTCTTTGTCTCGCCCGGTGCCAGCTCCAATACTGTTGTGATTGCTCCACAGCTATTCTCGTTGTAGTTGCCGTGGTTGTTAAGCTTTCCTCTCTCTACTCCGACAGGATTGCCATATCTGTGATATTCTCCGAGAAATTCTCCCCTGTCACCGCACCAGCTGTCAACAGGTGCTCCTGCAAGTCCGATAAATCTGTTTACCACATCCTTGTTGTCAATTTCCTTGCCATTCTCGATGCGGTCAAGATTGGCATGGATCATCTGACGCACTCTGTTCTCCACAAATACTGTCTTTGTAATATACTGTGAATACTGCAGATTCACCTGATCCTGCTCATAGTTGCTGTTGTTTGTAAACTCAGCGTAGCCTGTAATATTAAGGCTTCTTGCCTTATCAGAATTATTTGTCACGCTCAAATTCCACACTTCGTATGTCTTGTTCAGCGGAACGTAATATCTTACTTCTGAATGAATACCGCTGTAATCAGCCATCATCTTTGTGTATGCTGTTCCATGATGACACTCACTCTTGTATTCATTTAAATCCTTTCCTACAGGCTGCCACGAAGCTGACCAGTAATCCTTGCTATCGTTGTCTCTGATATAAATATATCTGCCAGGCTCATCGAACTGATTAAACACATATCTCAAAAGCCTTCCGTTTGCACCTGACTTTGCAAAGCTGTATCCACCTGCATTATTGGAAACAATTGCTCCATACTCCGGCGATCCAAGATAGTTTACCCATGGTGCCGGTGTGTCAGGTCTTGTAATAACATATTCTTTTTTTGATTCATCAAAATATCCGTATTTCATATTACTTGCTCCATTCTCTACTTAATTATGTGATCTGCGGTTACAACTGCCTCCAACGTATATTCAGCAGTGATCCATTTTCGTAATATAATATACATTTTTGCAGCAGTGTATTATACAAAATTATTTCTTAAAATGTCAGATTCATGACATAACTAAACTTATTTTACAATATAAGTGTAACTTCCTTTACCGGGGCGTTTAACATCTTCATCGTAGCTATCCTTCCGGTATACACGGACATAATCGATCACATATGGATTATTCTCAAAGCTTGTCTCATCGTTTGGATTTCCAACCCAGCTTCCACCAACAGCAAGATTTAAGATAATGTAAAATGGCTGGTCAAATGGTGCCGGATATGCAAGTGTTCCCTGTCCCTTTGGAACCTTTGCACGGCATTCAAATCGTCCATATATGAAGGTCTGCTTATTCTGTGTTGAAACTCTTCCTGATGTATAGGAAGCTGCTTCTTTTGTTGAGCCGGTATCACCATCAGTAACTTTTTTGACCGGATTTATTATTAATTTTCCATCTTTTACCTGAATGTTTTCAGCCGAGTCTACATACTCCTGCAGCTCATTATTTACCCATCCTTTTTCATGTGTCTCCACATTCCAGTCAGCACGGTTTAATGAATCACCATTAAACTCATCGCTCCACACTTTTTTGTAGCCATCATAGCTTAGTTCGCCTGTCTGCTGCGCCGCATCCAGCGCTCCCTCTGCAAACGTCTGTGACGGCATGGCTGATAATACTCTTTTTTTCATAAAGTAGCCCTTTCATTTATAGTTATTTGCTATCTCGCATCATGTTACTGTCCACACCTTTCAGTGTAACCCGTAACCACAGCATTACTATAACGATTAAGTATCCTTAAAGTATACAAAAAAAAGCACAAAAACATCAAATTCATGACATTTTAATTTTCCTGTAATTTCCGCAATTCTCTCGGTGTCATGCCAAACTGCGCCTTAAACATCCGGCTGAACACCTTATAATTCGTAAATCCATTGTGCTCCAATATGTCCGTGATGGAATCCTCAGTTGCCAGAAGCTCCTCATGTATGTGATTGATTCTTACCTGATTGACATACTCGAGAAATGTAACTCCCATGCATTTTTTGAACATACGGCAGAAATAATCCTGATTGAGTGAGGCTATGTCTGCCGCCTCCTTTAATGCTATTGGCTCCTGATAGTTTTTCGCCACATATCTAAGGACATCCTTAAGACGCGCTATCTGTCTGGATTCTTTTCCCGCATTCACCTCTTTGTACGAATAATTTGTAAACAAAATATATAAGAATTCGTTCACTTTTGCCATAAGCCGAAGCTCATAGCCCTTGCCCTTTTTTCGGTATATATGCGCTATCGACTTAAGAAGAGACTTCATCTGCTCATATTTTCTACTGCCATGCTCGGTCTCATAGCACTCTCTAAACCTTATATGTCCGTAATCGTCTATGTAGCTGTCCAGATATACATACGGTATCTGCACCAGAAGCACCTTGACTCTTTCATAGCTTTGCGTGCCATGTATCTTATTTGAGTTTATGACAAAAAATTCATTTTCTTTCAATGTATATTCATTTTCACCGCAGACAACCTGCAGTGAGCCGGAAACTACATAGATTATCTCTATATGGTCATGCCAGTGCCTCGGTGAAAACTGCCTGTAGTCCTCGTATCTGTCGCAGTAGATTGGAAGATGTGGTATTGATCTGACGTTTTCGTGTGTGTATTGCTGCATAATTTTCTCCCTGACTTACTAAATCAAACTTTGTATTTAATGCTATATTAGCCTGAGCATATCCAATTGTTCCGAAGAAAACAATATTCATAGTTTGAAATTCTACCTTCAAAATATACTCCTCTCACGCAAAAAGTCAATATCGACCTAAAATAATGTCAGTATCACAATTGTATATATCGCTTTTATAATTTACAATCATCTTATACGAAAAGAACAAGCTCCCGACATATTAATGTATGGGAAGCTCTTTAAATAATAAAAATATAAGAAAGGTAATCTGCTATGAACAAATGGTCACGATTCAAATTCACTCCTAATCTTCCACTTGGGGCAAATGGTGAAAGAGTTACAGGAAGCAAGGCTCACATAGAGCTTTCAAAGGAAGCAGCCAAGGAAGGCATGGTACTTCTCAAAAACGAAAACAACGTACTCCCTCTTGCAGCGGGTTCTAAGGTAGCCCTGTTTGGAAAGGGTACTTTCGACTATGTAAAGGGCGGTGGCGGAAGCGGTGATGTAACCGTTGCATATATCCGCAATCTCTACGAAGGACTTAAGCTTCAAAAAGAGAAAATAAGCATATTTGAGGAGCTGTGCGATTACTACCGCAACGACATTAAAAAGCAGTATGCAGCCGGTGCTGTACCCGGCATGACTATAGAGCCGGATGTACCGGCTGAGCTTTTAAGCAAGGCACAGGCATATACCGACACTGCTATCATCTCAATCTGCCGCTACTCCGGAGAAGGCTGGGACAGAAAGAGTGTTATTGACCCCAACAACAAAGCTCTTTGGGACTACGAACGCGAGATGACCGAGAAGTCGGCAGAGCTTTTTAAGGATGGTGATTTCTGTCTCTCCGTAAAAGAAAAGGAGATGATTGACACTGTAAAAGCCAGTTTCAAAAATGTAATCGTAATTTTAAATGTCGGTGGAATGGTTGATACATCCTGGTTTGCTTATGATAATCAGATCCAATCAGCACTGCTTGCCTTACAGGGTGGCATGGAAGGCGGGCTCGCTGCCGCTGAGCTTCTCGTAGGAGATGGCAATCCTTCCGGAAAAACTGTCGATACATTTGCCAAATCACTCGACGACTATCCGTCTACTTACAATTTCCACGAGTCAAGAGACTATGTGGACTATACCGATGATATATATGTCGGATACCGCTATTTCGAGACAATTCCGGGAGCTGCCGAGAAGGTTGTATACCCATTTGGCTATGGACTCTCATACACCACATTTGATGTGGAGACTGTTTCTGCCGGCGTTGTGAATTCCAACTGTACGTCTGAGGCCAATAAGCTTTATGCAAAAGTCCGTGTGACAAATACAGGTAAATTCTCCGGAAAAGAGGTTGTTCAGGTATACATCGCTAAACCACAAGGAAAGCTTGGCAAACCTGCAAAGGAGCTCGCAGCCTTTGAAAAGACAAGAGAACTGCAGCCGGGTGAATCACAGCTTATGATCCTCACATGGGAAATAAACGATATGACATCATATGATGACCTTGGAAAGGTTAAAAAATCTGCATATGTACTTGAAGCCGGTTCATATGATATATACGTTGGAACGAGCGTCCGTGACGTGACAAAAGCTGATTACTCATATATATTAAATCATGATGTAATTACCGAACAGCTTTCAGCAAAGCTGGTTCCTACAAGTCTGCCAAAGAGAATGCTCGCTGACGGAAGCTATGAAGCTCTGCCTCAAAGTGAGCCTGTGGACACCGACTACTCAGCTATTGGCAACATTGATCCTTCCCTGACAGAGGGTGTTGCTCCCGGTCAGAGAGCCATCCCATACTTCCGCTTTGCCGATGGCATGGCTAAAAACGGCAGTCACGACATCATGGATGTTGTGGAAGGACGTATCACGCTTGATGAATTTGTATCAGAGCTTTCCATCGATGATCTCATTCATCTGCTCGGCGGACAGCCAAATACCGGTGTTGCAAATACCTTCGGTATCGGAAATATGCCTGAATACGGTATTCCTTCTGTCATGACAGCAGATGGTCCTGCAGGAGTGCGCATAGCACCTGAGGTCGGTATATGCACCACTGCGTTTCCATGCTCCACACTGCTCGCATGCACATGGAACCCGGATGTTTTAGAGGCTGTAGGACGCGCCGGCGGTGAAGAATTAAAGGAAAACAACCTTGCACTGTGGCTCACCCCTGCCATCTGTATTCACAGAAGTCCTCTCTGCGGACGTAACTTCGAGTACTACTCAGAGGATCCATTCGTCACAGGAAAGCTCGCAGGTGCCATGGTACGCGGAATTCAGTCCAACAATGTCGGTGCCACACTCAAGCACTTTGCCTTGAACAACAAGGAAACCAACCGCAAAAACAGCGATTCACGCGTTTCAGAAAGAGCTGCCAGAGAAATCTATCTGAAGGCATTTGAGATGATTGTAAAGGATGAAAATCCATGGGCTATTATGTCCTCTTACAATATGATAAACGGCTACAGAGCCTCTGAAAGCGAGGATCTTTTGACAGGAATACTGCGTGATGAATGGGGCTATGAAGGAATGGTCACAACCGACTGGTGGACCTGTGGCGAGCATTACAAAGAGACAAAAGCTGGAAATGATCTTAAGATGGGAAATGGATATCCTGATCGTGTAAAGAAGGCTTATGATAAGGGTGCCATCTCTCGTAGTGAGATGGAAACCTCTGTAAAACGTATATTAGGATTAATATTAAAGCTTGATTAAATTTTACTCCGCTTTATGTAAACCTACCCGGTTCATAATACCCGATACTTATTATAAAAAAACAAAAACGGACATGCAAAACTGCCATGTCCGTTTTTGTATTATAAACAATTTAAACTATTACTTTCCATAAATATTGTACTCAGGCACATCCACGCCATCTGTTCCGGCATAGTATGACAGCTCCACCTCGTTGAGTCCTTTTTTCTTGTCAAGAATCACATTGTACTGGGATGAATATATAACATCTCCATTTTTATTAAATCTGTATTCAATATTCACTCCATCTTTGCCTTTTAATGCCTTTCTTGGAATCTTTGCAAGGAAGATACGCTCACTGTCGGAAATCTTCTTCACCTCGACTGCATCCACCCATTTGAAAAATACTGGTGCCGCCACTCTTGTATCATCCATGCTATAACTGTCGTAATCATAGTAGGCTGTGTCATCATCTTCTGTATCCTTTAACACATGATAGCCCATCTGTATGCTGTCCACGCCATCAAGACCGGTATCATTGTTGTTATAGCTGCCCGAATCGTAAGGCGAATATACATATAAAAGGATAAGCTGTGAGCTCTTTACCTCATCTATGCTATCCCTGAATAAATGTGCCGCCTTTATATGAGATACATTGAGCTGTCTTAAGCTGTCATTTGTCTCACCTGCCAGCTGTCTTGCATACATGGTGACCATACCCTTATTTTCCATAAAGTCCGCATCTGCCGCAAGCGCCGGAGATGCATCCGTGGAAAGTGACATCAGATATTTGTAGTCTGTATCCTCCATACATACTGTATTGTACCTTGCAACCAGATAATCAGGCCTTGCAAATGCAAGCACAAGATAACATACCCCGATTACTATTATTCCGTACCGAAATAGCGAAAAAGCAGGCTTACATATAGATAAAATCACTCCGAGCATAAACAGCGCTATCACTCCAAGTGCCCAGAACACACAAAGCCTGGTGGCTGTCAGCCCGTACTCTGACACATACAGTCCCATACGGTATGCACTTGATGCAATCATGATATATGTGCATAAAGTTATTAAAATTAAAAATGCATTTAATATTTTATTCCTTCTGAACAATCCACTTCCGAGCAATACGATAATCACATTAAGTATACACACGAAAAGCAGCTGGAAAAAGCCTTCTCTCGCGTACCTGGCGTAGGTATAGCCGCTTGGAAGCTGCATAAGTCCCCCGAACAGATACACAATCTGTATAAAACAAAAAAATACATATACCACTGATATAGTTGCAGCTACAGTGATACCGATTGCAGCCGGAAATGCCGGAGTCTCAACCGGTGCATCCGATATACGCTTCTTGCTCAGATACTTTATACCACAGTACGATGAGAAAAGCGCAAATACAAAAAGAAATACAACCTTGCTCACTGTAAAGAAATTGATATCAGCAAATATTTTCTTTATTACTGAGGCAAAAACCGCATCCGCAGAGCACAGCAGCACCACTATCAGCACAACCAGAGGAAAGGCAATTGCTATTCCGATAAACACATAAAGCATTCTGTGTTTTTTCACATGCCGCTCTCCTGCAGTTGCATTTGCACTGTCACCGACCATACTGTCACTGCCCATATGGTCACTATCCATGCGCTCATTTCTCATATAGTCGGCAATATCCATAAACGGCTCAGCTATACACCCAATCGCTCCAAACACCGCCTGAAATGCCGCAGTGATATACTTTATGAGCCCCCACTGTCTGTCATTGCAGAAATTGTGAAGCAGCATAAAAACAAGAAACACAAGTATCCAGCAAAAATTAAATCCTTGTATAATTTTATTACCGGTCAAGCCTGACGAAAGGCCTGTGAGTATCATCATCACACTGTACCATACAGTGAGCGGCTTTGCCTCTATATGAAGTATCTTCATACAATACAGGCTGTATACTCCTGTGACGATTGCAAACAACGTAACAAGTATTCCACCTGTATTCTCATACAGGAAAATGGTGTACAGCAGCGCATATATTATCGTAGGTATACATAGCCTGCCAAAGAAATCCGCATTTCTCCTGCTTTGCTCACGCCGTCTTTGCTCCGCTTCCTGCTGCATCTTCTGCAGTTCGATACCTGACATTCCCATATGTGGCTGTGAAGTCTGTGGCGTGTTCTGTGAAAACTGTTGGGGATTCATGCCCCCGATATTATTATTGTCCATAGCTACCTCCTTACTACCTATGTAGTTATTTTCTCATATTTTTTACTTACCGGCAAGCTAATTGTACTACACCGTTTTTAGTTTTGCAATAACTTTTTATCGTATCTCGATAAATTAGTTGTAATCATTATAAATGTCGGTAAATAGTAACCCGAGAATCCCCTTTGTAACCCAAGACTCCCTCTTTGTAAATGAAAATCCTGTTTTGTAAGCGAGATTCCCGGTTTGTAAATGAAATTCCCGGTTTGTAA
>JABLTM010104028.1_pt1 | contig 16662 bp, 14 predicted proteins | sample 7160121 | NCBI WGS metagenome assembly JABLTM01 (sample SAMN14651224, study PRJNA627086) | human gut metagenome | isolation source: feces | host: Homo sapiens
AGACACAGCCCCAGCGCCACGCCCACCGGCAGCCACGCGAGCACCGCACCGCGCAACAGTCCCACCGCCGCACCGAGCCCGATGCCCAGCAGCAGCAATCCGTCCCTCCTTTCCGGTTTCCACTTCTTCATCGCAACATCCCCATTCGATTACCGGCCCCAACTTCCCCGGTCGAGCGAACGGTAGTTGATCGCCTCGGCCAGATGCGCCGCACCGATGTCGGCCGTCCCCTCCAGATCGGCGATCGTGCGGGCCACCTTCACGATCCGGTCGTAGGCACGGGCGGAAAGATCGAGCCGCACCATCGCCCGTTCGAGCAGCTCCCGCGCCACCTGATCCAGCGGGCAGAACTCGCGCAGCATTCTGGCATTCATCATGGCGTTCGTATGCACGCCCGGCACCCCACGAAAACGCTCCGCCTGCACCTCCCGCGCCCGAATCACCCGCTCGCGGATCGCGGCGCTCGGCTCCGAAGGCCGCACCTGCGAAATCTCCCCGATAGCCACCGGCGTCACCTCGACCTGCAAGTCGATGCGGTCCAGCAGCGGGCCCGAAATACGTCCCATATAACGGTGCACCGCACCCGGCGGGCAGGTGCACTCTTTGGTCGGGTGGTTGTAATACCCGCAGGGACAGGGATTCATGGCCGCTACGAGGGTGAAATTGGCCGGATATTCCACGCTGTATCTCGCCCGCGAAACCATGATCTTCTTATCCTCCAGCGGCTGCCGCAGCACTTCGAGCACGCTGCGTCCGAATTCGGGCAGCTCGTCGAGGAACAGCACTCCGTTGTGCGCCAGCGACACCTCGCCCGGCTGGGGCGACTGTCCGCCGCCGATCAGCGCCACCTGCGAAGTCATGTGATGCGGCGCACGGAACGGACGCTGCGAGAGCAATCCCCTCTCTGCGCCCAATTTTCCCGCCACGGAGTGTATCTTGGTCGTTTCCAACGCCTCCTCGACGCTGAGCGGAGGCAGAATCGTCGGCATGCGCCGCGCCAGCATCGTCTTACCCGAACCGGGCGCACCGATCATCAACACGTTATGTCCTCCGGCCGCCGCGATCTCCAGCGCCCGCTTTACGGCCGTCTGTCCTTTCACGTCGGCGAAATCCTCGGCATAGGCACTCTGCGACGCCAAAGTTGCCTCGGCATCCACCGGCACCGTCGCATCGAATCTCCGCTCCCCGTTCAGCAGGGCGATCACCTCGCCCAGGGAGTGCAGACCGTACACTTCGACCCCCTCCACGACCGCCGCTTCAGCGGCGTTTTCGGCCGGCACCACGAGCCGCCGCAACCCCTCGTCCCGGGCCTTGACCGCAAGGGGCAGCACACCCCGTACGGGCCGCAGCGTTCCGTCGAGCGAGAGCTCGCCCGCGAACATCGTCGTCGGAAGCAACTCCCCGCTCACCTCGGACATCGCGGCGAGAATCCCCACGGCGATCGGCAGGTCGAAACCCGCCCCCTCCTTGCGCAGATCGGCCGGAGCGAGGTTCACCACGACCTTGCGGCCCGACATCTTGCGACCGGTATTCTCGAAAGCCGCCCGGATACGCTGCTCGCTCTCCTTGACGGCGTTGTCCGGCAGTCCGACCAAATAGAGTCCCAGACCGCCCCCGGTGAGATTGACCTCGACGGTCACCTTCACGGCGTCGATCCCGGCAACAGCCCCTGCATACGTACTGACGAACATATTATCGATCTTTCACTATACAATCAAGCGATCTTCCTCCAGCTCCGGTCCGAATTTCCGGACCCGCACTTCCAGAGCGGCGCCCCCGCCGCGAATGCGGCAAAACCGGACGCGGAAACCGGAGCCGGCTCCGCTAAAACGGCTCCTCCTCGTTCAGATTCACGGGCGCCCCCGACACACCGGGCGTAAGGAACTCCTCGGGCACGCCGCCGAAGCCGCCCAGCCCGGAATTGGAACCGCTCGATACATCCTCGTACTGCCCCGGCGCAGGGCGACTGCCCGCCTCCGGCATCAGCGTTTCGTCCACATCGGCGAAGCGGGCCTGGTCCTTCAGGAAACGCAGATTGACATCCGTGACCGCACCGTTACGGTGCTTGGCGATGATGATCTCGGCCATACCCGCCGTCGGCATACCGTTCTCGTCCTGATTGATACCGTAATATTCGGGACGATGGATGAAAGCCACGATGTCGGCGTCCTGCTCGATGGCCCCCGATTCGCGCAGGTCCGAAAGCTGGGGGCGTTTCGAACCGCCGCGCAGCTCCGTAGCACGGCTCAACTGCGAGAGGGCGATGATCGGCACGTTCAACTCCTTGGCGATGGCCTTCAACGTGCGGGAGATGAAAGCCACCTCCTGTTCGCGGTTGCCCTTCGAATCCTGCGTTCCGCCGGTCATCAACTGCAAATAGTCGATGATGATGATCTGGATGTCGTTGTGTATCTTCAGACGCCGGGCTTTCGAGCGGAATTCGAAGACCGACAACGCCGGCGTATCGTCGATGTAAAGGGGGGCCGCCCCCAGCGGCTTGGTCGCCGACTCCAGGTGGCGCCACTGCTCGGGCGTAAGACGGCCGCTCTTGATATCGTTGCCCGGAATACCCGTTTCGGCGATGATAAGGCGCATCATCAACTGCACCGAAGACATCTCGAGCGAGAAGAACGCCACCGGACGTTCGTGATCGACGGCCATGTTGCGGGCCATCGACAACACGAAGGCGGTCTTACCCATCGAAGGGCGTGCCGCCACGATGATGAGGTCCGACAACTGCCAGCCGAGCGTCACGCGGTCGATGGCCATGAAACCCGAAGGCACGCCGTTGAAGGCCGACGTGTTCTTGGATGCCTCCTCGATCTGCATCAGCGCCTTGGCCAGCAAATCCTTGGACGACTGTACCGAACGCTTGACGTGACCTTCGGCCACCTTGAAGATTTCGCTCTCGGCATAGCCGATCAACTCCGTCACGTCAGTCGATTCGTCGTACGAACGGCGCTGGATCTCGGTCGCGGAGCGGATCAGCTCCCGCTGCACGTACTTCTGGGCGATGATTTTGGCGTGGAACTCCACGTTGGCCGCCGAGCCCACCTTCTGCGTGAGCTGCGCCAGGTACGACGCACCGCCCACCTTCTGCAACTCCTTGCGGACCTTCAGCCGCTCGGTGACCGTATAGAGGTCGATCGGTTTGAGTTCGGTCGAGAGCTCCTCGATCGCGCGGTAGATCGTCCGATGCTCTTCGGTATAGAAAGCCTCGGGCGTGATGAACTCCTGCACGGTGATGATCGAATCCTTCTCGAGCATCAGAGCGCCGAGCACCGCCTCCTCCAGTTCGACGGCCTGCGGAGGCACGTTGCCGGGGGTATCGGTCATTGCAGCGAACGCTTCGCGGTTGCGCGAAGCGGGGGTATATTCTTTAGCCATTCGTTACGTGGATTTCAACTTTCAAAAATAGACAAACGGGGCGACATATCAAAACGCCCCGGACCCCGTTTTGTCGAAAAATCTGTTTACAATCGAACGATCCCCGGCAGGGGATTCTCCCGGGCCGGAAAGATGTCGATAAAAAGGGGCTTTCTGTCGATTCTTTTTTACGGTCCCTTCGGTCAGCAAAAGGCACCGACCAGAATCGGCACGCACACCTCCAGTACGATGCCGTGCAGGATGGCCAGCGGCACCAGGTCGCTGCCCGAATAACGGGCGATCGAAGGCAGACACACGTCCATCGAAGTCACGCCCGCCACCGAGATCGGGGCCAGCGGACCGCCCCAGCGGGCGAACAGCGGCATTCCGAACAGGGCGATCATCTCGCGCACGACGTTGGCCAGCAAAGCGACCGTCGCCAACTCGGCGGCGCCCTGCACGCCGAGCGTCGCGCTCTTCAGGTCGGCGATCAGCACCGACGAAAGCGAATAGTAGCCGAAACCGCTGCCTACGGCCAGACAGTCCGTCAGGCTGAATCCCCGGAGCACCAGCACGCCGAGCGCCGAAAAGAGCAGGGTGCCGACGATCGTACAAAGCGGCAACAGGAGCATCCGCCAGTTGAACGTGCGCAGCATATAGTGCAGATTGTCGCCGGCCCCGAGTCCCAAGCCGACCAGCACCACCATCACCGAAAGAATAATCATCGGCAGATCGGGATCCAACAGCCACGTCGGGACGGCATCGGCATAACCGAGCGCCACGCCGACTGCAAAAAAAACGAAAACGATCAGACTATCTCTCATCGCTCCCTCCTTTCCGGAAAAAGTAACGCCGGACGACGAATACCGCCGCGAAACTCCCGGCGACGCCGAGGCAGGCGATCACGGCGGCCTGCCAGCCGAAACGTCCGAAATTGACGATCAGTTCGCGGTTGGAACCGATCGTAACACCGAAAACGAAGAGCAGGGCCCACACGGTAAGCGATACTCCCCGCTCCAGCCTGGCCACAAACGACCAGTTGCGCAGCAGATAGCCCGCTCCGATTCCGGCAAACAACAGCAAAACGATACGAAACATAGCTCAATCGACAGTTAAAAAAGCCCGACGAGATACATTGCACCCCGCCGGAAAAATATTATAAAACACAAATTTCGCGCTGCAAAGATAGCGAAAGCCGAGAGAAAACAGGAACTTGTTCCCAGTTTTCCGAGGCGCATCCTATCTTCTACAAAGATAGCGAAAGGTAAGTGACAAGCCAAACCCGTTCGGACCTGGCCGGAGCAAAATCCAACCGAAACACCTCATTGTCAATGCAAAGACTACTCGATCGAAGTTACCGATCCAATCCGAAATGGCGGCGCGAAACGGCCAGTGCAGCAATGCTGACCCGACAGTCGGGCACCGCACGAAGGAGAGCTTCGGTGCAGGAAAGCAGCGTCGAACCGGTAGTCACCACGTCATCGACCAGCAGCACGTGCCGTCCGGCCAACGCTCCGGGCCGCGCGACCGCAAACAAGTCGCGTACGTTCTCCCAGCGCCCGGCCGAAGAACGGGTCGTCTGGCTCGGGTTGTTGCGCAGGCGACTGACCGCCCGATCCTCCACCGGCACTCCCATCCGGGAAGCGATCCCCTCGGCGATATAGGCAGCCTGATTGTACCCCCGGGCCAGCAACCGCCGGGTATGAAGCGGCACGGGAACGATGCAGTCCACGCTTCCGTACAGTCCGCTGTCGGCAAGGTTGCCGCCATACCAGGCACCCAGGTCGCGGGCCGTGCGCCAGCGGTTGTAATACTTGAAACCATGAATGGCCCGCTGCCAGGGACTGCCCGCAACGAACCAGAGAAAAGCCGAGGCCTGCACGACGGGAAACTCGTTGCGCAGCCGCTCGGCCAGCGGATTGTCCGCACGGCGCCAGAATCCGGTCTGGGGTGCCAACGTACGGCACATCATACAGAAAGCACCCTCGCCCTCGTGCAACTCGCCGCCGCATACGGGACAGACAGGCGGCAGAAAAAGCCCCTTTATATCATTGAGGATCGACATCGCAGAGAATCGTAACGCCTTTGCATTCGGGACTTTTGACCACCCGGTCGAGAATCCCGCGCACCGCCTCGCGAGCCCGGGCCAGCGAAGCCCCCGCCTCGACCTTCAGCAGCAGGGTCGCCAGATACTCGCCCCGTACCCGATCGACGGGCGGGGCCGTGGGTCCCAGCACGCGCCGCCCGAACCGTTCGCGCAGGGTGGCGGCCAGGGCGTTGGCCGCACGGCGCAGCGTCACGGGATCGCGGTGACGCAACAACAGGTTCAGGAGCCGTGCATAGGGCGGATAGAAGAACGCTTTCCGCTCGGCGAGCTGCTGACGAGCCATCGCCTCGTAATCGCCCGCAATCACCTGTTGCAAGACGGGATGTCCCGGCTCAGCGGTCTGGATCACGACCGTTCCGGGATTTTCGCGCCGACCGGCGCGGCCCGCCACCTGCATCAGCAGTTGGAATGCACGCTCCGCCGAACGGAAATCGGGATTGTTGAGCAGATTGTCGGCGTTGAGCACACCGACCAGCTCCACGCCGCCGAAATCGAATCCTTTGGTAATCATCTGCGTCCCCACCAGAATATCGTCGTCGCCCCGGGCGAAGGCCTCGACGATCTGCCGGAAAGCACGCTCGGAGGTAACGCTGTCGCGGTCGAGCCGGGCGACCCGCGCCTCGGGGAAAACGCGGGCGATCTCCTCCTCGACCTTTTCCGTCCCGAAGCCCATCGGCACGGGTTCGGTCACCCGGCAATGGGGGCACTTGGCCGGAACAGGCTCCGTATGACCGCAATAGTGACAGACCATACGACCGCTTCCCTTGTGGAGCGTGAGAGTCACATTACAATCCGGACAGCGGGCCGTCCAGCCGCACTCCCGGCACTCGACATAGGGTGCGAAACCCCGCCGGTTCTGGAAAAGCATCGCCTGACCGCCTCCGCCGAGGGTCTCCTCCATACGGTCGAGCAGCAATTTGTTGAAATGGGCATGCCGCTCGCCGCGTTTCACGGCACGGATCGTATCGGACACGAGGATCTGCGGCATCCGCGACGGTCCGTAACGCTCGGCCAGTACCACGCTGCCGTATTTTCCGGTCGCAGCGTTTAAATAACTCTCCAGCGACGGAGTAGCGCTGCCCAGCAGCGTACGGCACCCCAGCAGTCGGGTCATCAGCACGGCGCAGTCGCGTGCCTGGTAGCGGGGCGCCGGGTCGGTCTGTTTGTAACTGGGATCGTGTTCCTCGTCCACCACGACCAGCTCCAGGCGGCGCAGCGGCAGGAAGATCGCCGAACGGGCCCCGATCACCAGCTCGCCGCCCGCAGAATCCCGCAGGCGGAGGTAAAGCTCCGTACGCTTGCGGTCGGTGAGTTTCGAATGATAGGCGATCACCCGCTCGCCGAAAACCTGCCGGAGCCGATCGACCAACTGGGCCGTGAGAGCGATCTCCGGCACGAGCAGCAGCACTTGTCCGCCCCGGGCCAGCACCTCGGCAGCGAAGTGCATATAAATTTCCGTTTTGCCCGAACCGGTGACACCCCGCAGCAGCACGGTCGCGCGATCGGCAAACACGGCACGGATCTCCTCGGCAGCCTTCCGCTGCGCAGCGGAAAGCGTCGGCAGACGAAACTGCGCACCGCCAGTCACCGGACCGGGTGCGACCTCCCGTTCGATACAGGTCAATAACCCCTTTTTCACCAGGAGAGCGAGAGCCGTCCGATCGGCGGCGAGTCGGCTCCGGGCGACTTCCGCCCCGTCGGGCGCAAGGGCAGCCAACTCCTCCAGCGCCTCCCGCTGCCGGGGGGCACGACGCCCCATACGTTCCAGCGCGGCGGCCAGCCCGTCGGCGGTGAGCGCTTCGCCGGCCAGGGCCACGAACCACTCCCGGCGGGGCCGGAACTCGTCGGCAGCAAACTCCTCCTCGCCGTGTCCGCTCGGCTTCATCAGCGACGGCAGCGCCACGCGCATCACCTCGCCCAGCGTGCACATGTAATAATCGGCGACCCACTCCCAGAAACGGCGCTGCCGCTCGTCGAGCAGAGGCGTACCGTAGAGCACGCGGGAGACGGTCTTGACGGTCTTGAAATCGGGGCGCCGGTCGTGCAGCCGCCAGACGATGCCCGTGTAGATCTTCGATCGGCCGAAAGGCACGACTACGGCCATCCCCTCGCAAAGCGTCACGCCTTCCGCCACCGCAAAGGTGTAGAGAGGCTGGGCCAGAGGAAGTACGATGTCGGCATAGCGCATGGTCGTAGCAGGATCGAAAAGGAGTGCTTTCAGGCTGCGGAACCGACCGGCCCGTCCGGAGCCGAGCCGCAACCGCAAAACGACGGAATCAATTCGGTTTTTCTTCGGGTAAAGTTACGCATTATTCCCGGAAAACAAATACTCCCCGCCGGATCGACGAGGAGTATTATTTCAAATCGAAGAAGATTCCCTAATTCTTCTTCATACCGTTGAGCATACCGCCGTCGATGATACCGAAGCCCTGTCCGTAAACACCCGTTACCGAAGCCACCGAAACGAACGCCTTGGGGTCGAGGTTGCGGACGATCTTGAGGATGTCGGCCGTTTCGCGTTTGCGGCAAATAACCATCACTACCTGCGACGACTCTTTCGTGTACCATCCCATGCCGTTGAGCATCGTCACCCCGCGATGCGCCTTCTCGACGATCTCTGCGGCGATACGGTCGTGCTCATGGCTGATGACCAGAATCTGATTCGACTGCTGGTTGCCCGCCAGCAACGCATCGGTGCTCAGACCGAATACCGCCGTCAGCAGGAAGCCGTAGATCACCGTCTCGATGCCGTTGCCCACCAGCAGCGATGCACAGATGATAAGCGAATCGGTCACCAGCACGACACGGCCGTAGTTGATCGGATGATACTTGTTGATCAGCAGCGCCACGATATCCGTACCGCCGGTCGAACCGCCCTGACGAAAACACATATAGATACCCACACCGGACAGCATACCGCCCATGATGACCAGCAGCAGCGGTTCCAGATTACCGAACAGGCTGATCGCATCGGGTGGGATAACGCCCAGTTCCGCGAGCCACGCCTGCACGCCGGGCAGTGTTTCCTGGAAAAAGTTCAGCGACGCAGGAAGCACGATGATACAGAAAATCGTCTTGATACCGAAATTCCAACCAATGATGAAACCTGCGAACAGCAGCAGAATACCATTGACGATGAACGCCATCGTACCGATGTTAATCTGGAAGTTGAACAGGTTTTCGATCGCCCCGCACAACACCAGCGCCGCACCCGTGGCACCGCCGCCGGTACCGTGTGCGGGCAGAATACAGGCGATCCACGCGAACGTGTAGAGGAGAATACCGATCGTCATCACGAAATATTCCCGTACTACGCCCATAATCGTCCCGAAAGTTATTTTTTCCTTCAACAGAGTCATTTTTCTTTGAACAATTAAGGTTTAACGGCGCAAAGGTATAAAAATTTCGCCTTGATACGCGTTCCGTGCCGTTAATCTTTTTTCAAGCAGGGACCAAAGGGTGGAAACCCGCGTTAAATGCCACTGCGTCAAGTGGTGAAATCCCATCGGCACTTCGCTGGCGATACGCTCCACAGCCATATCGGGACGCAGCCGCCGCAACACCTCGACCACCAGCGAGAGATACTCCTCGGAGGTACGCAGGCGGAAGCGGCCGGGCTCGGCGTCGTATTGCGCGGCAAGGGTCGTTCCCCGAACGAGCTGCAACTGGTGGAACTTGACCGTTTCGAGCGGCAGGGCATTGATCCGCTCCACCTGTCGAAGAAGCATTTCGTCGTCTTCGCCGGGCAGCCCCAGAATGAAATGGGCCCCGACGTGCAACCCCCGTGCGGCGCTCGCCGCAATAGCCTGCCGGGCCGCCGCGAAGTCATGGCCGCGACGGACGGCCCGCAATGTTTCGTCGCAGGTGGATTCGACGCCGTATTCGACCGCCACATAGCGTTTCCGTGCCAGCTCCGCCAGCAAATCCAGCTTCTCGTCGTCCACGCAATCGGGCCGCGTGCCGATCACCAGTCCCGAAATCCGGGGATGAGCCAACGCTTCGGCATAAAGCTCCCGAAGCCGTGCGACAGGAGCGTGCGTATTGGAAAAAGGTTGGAAATAGACCAGACAAAGCCCTTCATCCCGCCCTCGGGCCGCATGGAAAGCGATTCCCTCGTCGATCTGCCGCGTCAGGCTCTTCCGGGGCGAACAGTAGGAAGGGGTGAACGCCCTGTTGTCACAGAACGTACACCCCTCCGATCCGATCGTTCCGTCCCGGTTGGGACAGCTCAAGCCGGCATCCACCGCGATCTTACGCACCCGGCCGCCGAAATGTCGCCGGCAATACGCCGCGTAGCTGTGCCAGGGTCGGCCGTCGCCCCAAGAATAGACCCGGGTTTCCATTCGGAACGCTACAAGCCCCAGTCCGACGGATTGTAGGTATCCTTCGGCGCATTCGGCACGTTGGCGAAGAAGGTAAAGCCCGTCAATCGCTCGATTTCCGCCACCGACATCATATCTTTGGCCTGCGGCTCGTGCCCTTTATCCATGTTATGACGCAGCACGAAGGCGGCGCACTTCAATTCGCTCGCGGCACAATCCATCACCGATTTTTTCGTATTTCCGTTCTTGGTCCGCAGCAGCAGGTAGTAGAACATCGAAGGCCGGCTCACGTCGCTGCGTCCGCCGAAATCGATTTTCGACGAAGTGCAGCTCTTGCCGTAAGCATCGGTGAAAGGTTCGAAATAGGTGCCTACCACGATATAAGTCGTATCGGCGCAAACCTGCGCATCGACAAAACTTTCCAGATTGTTCCATGCCCCGCCGCCGTTGTTGAAGTTCGACGAATATTGCGGCGCGATATTCGAATAATAGAATACCTGTTCGTTGGTTTTCCGGGTCACGAGCCGTTCGGCCGAACCGAGCATATGGCCCTTGTTGCAACCGCCGCCGGTCGATTTACTGCTGTATTGAATACCGGACGGAATATCCGGATCGCGACTGTAAGCGTCCGTACGATCCGTTCCTTTCACCTCGTAGCAAGCGTGGCGCGGAGCGGCCACCCAGACCGGACAGTGGTGCTCGGCGCTGAAGCAGACCGTATAATTGCGGGCTTTCTGGCTGCCGACATAGAAATCCGGGCAAATATGATGCGCATAGTAGTAGTCGCTGTTCTGCACCTCCACCGGCAACTCGGCCCAGCCGGTACGATAGACGTTTTCCGGGGGGGGGGACTGTTCCGCTCTCAGTGGTGAAAGTACCCTCCTCGCTCCGATACTGCTTGCCGCCGATCGAGGCGTACAGATGGAACGTATAGGTGGTCGCGGCACTCAATCCGGTAATGGCCGCACGCTTATCTCCCGACGAAGCCGTCACCGTTTTCGTCGTGTAATCCGTTTCACCGGAGGGTTTGTAAGCAAATCCTACTTCGATGCCGACCGTTTCTTCGCCTTCATAGGTGAAGCTGCCCGTCAGGGTGGCCGACGAAGCGGTCACATCCGTCGCAGCGACGGGACCGAACTCCGGCTCGGGATTTTCACCCGCTTTAAGGGTCGTGAACTGCGCGACGGCGCTCGTATAACGCTCGTCGCCGACAACGACATACGCATAAAAATCGTATTTCGTTTCAGGTTCGAGCCCGTTCAGCTCACAGGCCAGGGGCGAAGCCGTCGAAGCAGCCTTCACCTCGGTATATTCCTCCTGCGCACCGGCCTTATACCCGAAGCCGGCTTCCGCAACATCGCCGTCGCCTTCGTACTCATAAACGCAGGCAAGCGTCGCTCCGGTCGGAGAAACCCCGGACGACGAAGGCGTTTCGAACTGCGGAGCTCCCGGTTGCTCGCCCTCCTTCAACGTGGTAAAAACGACCCGTTCGCTGGTGTAATTCTTTCCGTCGATCACCAGATAGGCATAGAACTCGTAAGCCGTTTCAGGCGTCAGCTCCTCCAGACGGGCCGACAACGAAGAGTCGTCCGGCGTAATTTCTACCATAGTATATCCCGTTTGGGCCGATGCCGCAGGCTTGTATCCGAAACCGGCTTCGGCAATATCGGCCGCATCACCGGTGTATAGATAAGCGCACGCGAGCGATGCGCTCGTAGCCTGCACCTCGGAAGCCGAAGGCTTGCCGAACTGGGGCGTCGGAGCCGGAGGCACCTCCCCCTCCTTGAGGGTCTTGAACGTTTTCGACAGCGACGCATTGAACCGCTCGCCGCCCAAGACGGCATAACAGTACCAACGATATTCGGTGTCGGGCTTCAGGCCGGTCAGGGTCTGCCGGGCCAGACCGTCCTTGAAATTCGTACAAACCACATCGACGTACTCTCCGCCCGCTTCCTGGTAGGAGAAGCCGACTTCGGAGATGGGCACTTCGCCCTTCGATTCGATGTTGGCCGCCACGACCGCACTCGTCACATCGGGCTGCGCGTCGATCAGATCGAAAGTCGGACGCACGGTCGGCGCAGGCGCCGTATCGTCGCTTTCGCAGGCTACGATCGCCAGCGACAGCAAGGCGACCATACACAAAAAATACTTCTTCATAACGAACTTTTTATATCTTTGACATAGCCTCGGATAGGATGCGATTCGGCAATCTCTGCGTGCAAGCCCGCACGATTGCGCTCATCTTTCACTATCTTTGAAATAACTGAAGTCATTCGCGTTGTCGGGAGTCGATCCAGATCGTCACCGGCCCGTCGTTCACCAGCTCGACCTGCATATCGGCTCCGAACTCCCCGGTAGCGACTTCGCGCCCGAGCGCACGGCCTACACCGGCGGCGAACCGCTCGTACAAAGGTCGGGAAATCGCTTCGGGGGTCGCCTTGATATAGGACGGGCGGTTGCCCTTACGGGTCGAGGCATGCAGCGTGAACTGGCTCACCACCAATATTTCGCCGCCGACCTGCCGCACGTCGAGATTCATCACCCCGTTTTCGTCGTCGAAAATCCGCAGCCGGGTGAGTTTACCCGCAAGCCACTCGATATCCTCCTCGCCGTCCTCGGCTTCGATACCGACGAAAACCAACAGACCCGGTCCGATGGCCGATTTGAGGGTTCCGCCGATGGAAACCGACGCACGGCGCACCCGTTGAATCAAAATTGTCGGGCGAAGAACGCCCAGAGATTATCTTCTTTCGGCACGGGCGCCGTCACGACGATCCGCTCGCGCCGCACGGGATGGATGAAATCGACACGGTACGAATGGAGCGAAATGCCTCCGTCGGGATTCGAACGGCGAGCCCCGTATTTCAGGTCGCCCTTAATCGGACAGCCGATCTTCGAGAGCTGCGCCCGGATCTGATGGTGGCGCCCCGTCAGCAAATCGACCTCCACCAACGTATAACGGGCACTCGCCCCCAGGGTGCGGTAACGCAATTTCGCCAGTTTTGCATCGCCCCGGGGCGCATCGAGCGCCCGCGAACGGTTGGTTTTCTCGTTACGCAGGATATAGTGGCACAACTCTCCCTCTTCGGGATCGGGACGGCTCTCCGTAAGCGCCCAATAGGTCTTTTTGATCTCACCCCGGCGGATCATCTCGTTCAGGCGGGCGAGGGCTTTCGACGTTTTGGCGAAAATGACGGCTCCGCTCACGGGACGGTCGATACGGTGCACCACGCCGAGGAACACCTCGCCGGGCTTGGCATCGCGCCGCCGGATGAACTCCTTGATCTGCCGTTCGAGCGCATCGCCGCCCGACGGATCGGGCTGCACCAGGTCGCCGCACCGTTTATTGACGATCAAAAGGTGGTTGTCCTCGTACAGAATATCTTCGGGAGCAAACATCGGAAACGGAGCGTAATTGCGAAGCGGATTATAACTGGAACGTGAAAGGAAGCAGCCGCACGGCCGAATCCACCACCGTGGCACCGCCCGCACCGGACATGATGATACGGATCGGCGACCTCTGGCGACGCTCCGCATCGAGCAGCACCTGGCGGCACTGTCCGCAGGGATAGCACTCCCGCTCGGACGGCTCCGAAGCGATGGCCAGCGCCTCGATCGGATCGTCGGCATGGCACGCTCCGGCATGGAACAGCAACGACCGTTCGGCGCACATGCCCGCAGGAAACACCTCGCTCTCCTGGTTGCTGCCGCAGAGAATCTTCCCGCTGCGCAAACGGGCCGCAGCGCCTACCCGGAATTTGGAATAGGGAGCGTACGCCCGGGCGACGGCCCGGCGAGCCTCCTCCACCAACTCCCGGTCCCCGGCGGGCATCCCCTCCGGAGAGTCGTAGTGCTGGTAATCGAAACTGAATCTGTTCTCCATAATTCCTTGCTTTTGAAAAAAGGGAAAGTGGTCAAAGGTAAGCCGAATTTCCGGGTTATCCAAAAATTCGGCCTGCCAATTCATTTCCGACGATAACCCCGATTATTCGAGGACGAACTTGGTCTGGACGTTATACTCCAGCTTGATCGTTTTGAAATCGAGCGAAGGCTCTTCGGGCGCACCCGCTTCGGCGCTGTCGGCCATCATCGCCTTCGAACGCACCATCATCATATTGTCGTAATACTGCGGAGCCACGTCGTAATTCGAATCGTAGATATAGAAACATTTTCCGATCTTCTGCCCGATCGCCCCGGCCAGCGCTTCGGCCGACGACTTGGCGTTGTGGATGGCATCCAGGCGCACCTGCTCCTTCAGGGAATCGATGTCCGAACGGGTCACGCGTACGATACCGACGTTCGAGATGCCCAGATCGCCCAGGGCGGCGGTCACGTCACCTACTTCGGCCGCCGAATGGAGCAGCAACTGGTATTTGGCGGTGGTCAGCGAGCTGGCCTTCTTGTAGAAATCGCTCGACATATTGGCCACCTTGAGCTGTTTCTCGACATCGACGCCCAACTTCTTCAGGGCATCGATCATCTGCCGCTGCTGAGTTTCGACCGTAATTTTTCCTTTCGACTCGCGCTCGTTGATTACGATCGACAGATAGAATTCATCCGGCGTAACCTCCATCTGGGAACGTCCGTTCACCTGAATATAACTCGGAAAAGCCTCCTGGGTTTGAGCGAACACCGGCGCAGCCAATACGACCGCCGCCGCTAAAATCATCCATTTTTTCATACGTTTCATTCGTTTTTGAAATAGTACTGCAAATATAACGCCCGAACAGGAGCCGATAGTATAAAAACCGCCCCGGAACAGGAGCCGCCTACCGGCGGACGAGCTTCACCACGTTCTCCACGTGGTGCGTATGGGGGAACATATCGACCGGCTGCACCGCCTCGACGCGATACGCGCCGTCCATCAGGGCCAGGTCGCGGGCCTGCGTAGCCGGGTTGCAGCTCACATAGACGATCCGCTCGGGCGCCGCCCGCAGGATCACGTCGATTACCGGCTCATCGACTCCGGCACGCGGCGGGTCGAGGATGATGACGTCGGGACGGCCGTTGCGCCGTATGAACTCGTCGCTCAGCACGGCTTTCATATCGCCAGCATAGAACACCGTATTCCCGATGCCGTTCAGCGTCGAATTGATGCGGGCGTCCTCGATGGCCTCGGGCACGTACTCCACGCCCACGACCTTCGCGCACCGCGCCGCACAGAAGTTGGCGATCGTACCCGTGCCGGTGTAAAGGTCGTATAAAATCTCTTTTCCCGTCAGGGCGGCGAAGTCGCGCGCGACCTTGTAAAGTTCGTACGCCTGCGCCGAATTGGTCTGATAGAACGACTTGGGTCCGACCTTGAACTGCAGCCCCTCCATCCGCTCGATGATGTGATCCTTGCCCCGGTAGCAGACGGGTTCCAGGTCGCCGGTGGAGTCGTTGAACTTCTCGTTGATTACATAGAACAGCGACGTGATTTCGGGGAAAGCGGCCGCCAGATGGTCCAGCAGGGCCGCGATCTTCTCCCGCTCGTCGGCATGGAAAACCACGATCACCATCACCTCGCCCGTCGAGGCGGTGCGGACGACCATGTTGCGCATCAGCCCCCGGTGCTCGCGCGGATTGTGGAACGTATAGCCGTGTTCGAGGCAGAAACGCCGGGTTTCTTCCCGGATCGCATTCGACGGATCGGGCTGCAACCAGCATTTTTCGATGTCCAGCACTTTGTCGAACATACCGGGGATGTGGAATCCCAGCGCCGGGGCATCGGCGATCTCGCCCTTTTCGGCGATCTCCTCGTAGGTGAGCCAGCGCCGCTCGGCGAAGGTGAACTCCAGCTTGTTGCGGTAAAAACGGGTTTCGGCCGAGGGCAGGCAGGGCGCGATTTCGGGCAGCTCGACCTTACCGATGCGGGCAAGCTGGTCGCGCACCTGCTCGGTCTTGAAACGCAGTTGTTCGGCGTAGGGCAGATTCTGCCACTTGCAGCCGCCGCAGACCCCGAAATGGGCGCAGAACGGCTCTTCGCGCAGCGGCGAGCGCTTCACATAATTGACGACGAAACCTTCCATATACCGGCGGCGCTTGGAGCGGATCTGCACATCGACCACGTCGCCCGGCACGGTCATCGGCACAAAGACCACCACGTCATTGTAACGCCCCATCGCCTTGCCTTCGGCGGCCAGCGTCGTTATCTCAAGCCCCTCAATCAGGGGATAATTCGCTTTCTTTCGAGCCATATCGCATTCGGATTTAGAACGCAAAGGTACGAATTTTCCGCTATGCGCCGCCCGTTTTCCTGGTTTTGGCACGTTCGCGCACCCGTCCCAGCCAGAAACCGATGCCGAACGGCACGCCCAGCATGATGACGGCGAAAAGCACGATCCAGGCGAGGAGCTTGGCCACCAGAGCCGGTACCCGGTCCATCGCATTTTGTACCGCCGCATCGACCGCCTGCTGCGCCTGATCGACCAGCGCTTTGCGCTCGGCCGAAATATAACCCTGCAACTCCGCACGCTGGCGGTCGAGGTCGGCAAATGCGTTGTCCACGGCACCGTTCAACGTTTCGATGAGCGCTGCGACTTCGGTATTCAGACTTTTGCCCATATAATCGGCGATCTGCGGCAGGTGCTCCATGACCGTCACGATGCGGTCGAAATTACGCTCCAGGCTGTCGAGCTGCCGCGTCAGCCGGTTGCGGACGCTGTCCTGCTGCATCTGCAACTCGAAAATATCCTTCGACCAGCCGATGCTATTGACCATCTGCTCGGACTGGCCGCCGAAACGGTCGCCCAGATCGGCGATCACATCGGAGATGGAGCCTACGTTATACTGCGTTTCCACGCCTTTCGACTGGAGAAATTCGATCCAGGGCAGGGTCGTATTGACCGGATCTTCGCAGAAGATGATTCTGGATATGATCAGCAC
>JABLTM010092845.1_pt1 | contig 16657 bp, 12 predicted proteins | sample 7160121 | NCBI WGS metagenome assembly JABLTM01 (sample SAMN14651224, study PRJNA627086) | human gut metagenome | isolation source: feces | host: Homo sapiens
AAAGAAATTATAAACAAAACAAGGGGAGCGGTAGCTCCCTACGCTGCTCAAATCTTCACACACCTCTCCGTGGTGAGCAGTAGGCAACGTCTATATGGACGGCTGAGATGTGAAGGAAAATAATATTTGGAGGTTGTGAAAGTGAAACCAGAATCTATTTCAGAACAACTGATGTTTAATACGGTTCGCTTAGAAACAGAATCAGGAATGGGAACAGGCTTCTTTTATAACTTCAAGGTTGGTGAAAATATATACCCTACCATTATCACAAATAAGCATGTGGTTAATCATAAACAGGATGAGAATGTTAAGTTTCACCTTCATTTAAGAGAAGAAAATGGTGAATCAAATACTAGTATTGGTATTAAAATGAACGCGCATTGGTATTTTCACTCGACAAAAGATTTATGTTTTACATTCGTAAATCCAGTATTTGAAGGTGTAAAAAAAGCATACGAGGACCACATTGGGGTCAGACCCCATAAAGAAAAAATAAACATTTCTAAAGAAATTATAAACAAAACAAGGAGAGAAAGTATGAAACTAAAAATCAAAATCAAATCAACTTTCAAATTAATAATAATGCTAATACTCATAGCAGGAATAACTCCAATCGCCTCTTCAACTTTACCAGGACAATTACAGGTAGTTAATGCGGCAACGAATACCAAAATAAACAAAACAAAAGCTACCTTAATAAAAGGAAAAACAGTACAGTTAAAACTTACTGGCACTAAGGTGAAAATTGTATGGAGTTCTTCAAATAAAAAGATAGCTGTTGTCAGCAGCAACGGAAAAGTTACAGCTAAAGCAAAAGGAACGGCTGTGATTACTGCTAAAGTACAGAATAAAAAATATACATGCAAAATCAAGGTAGAAGCTCCTAAAATTAGCAAAACATCCGTAACTTTATATAAGAATGGCAGTTGTACATTGAAGATGTTGGATACAGCACAGAAGGTTACATGGAAATCTTCAAAAACTTCAGTAGCGACTGTAAATAATAAAGGAAAAATTACTGCCAAAGCACCAGGGACAGCAATTGTAACAGCGACAGTAGCTAATAAAAAATATACCTGCAAAATAACTGTTAAACAAAAGAATATTCCGATAAGTAAAGTACCTGTATGTGCAGCGCATCAAACGGTATATGCAAGAGGAGTTGGAGATGTTTTCGATAATTTAGTTCTTCCAGAATGCTTTATTTATATTAAAAATTTGGATAAGAATGCGAAGGTTGTTAATATAAAATCTTCAAATCCCAAAATAAAAGTAAGGAAGAGGGAGGAGTTGGATGCAATAGAAGTTTCGAATGCTGATTATTCAACTAATTTAGCTGGGCTATCTTCAAAAATTACGTTTAAAGTAATTCAGAACAAAAAAACATACAATTTATCATGCCTAATTTCTGTGGTCAAAAGTCCGACACCATTTGCGGAATTTAAAGTTGGATCAAAAGATATAGCTAAGATTTTTTCTGGTACAGATATGGAATGTGCAAGCTTTTCTGGAAAGAAGAAAGTTTCAATTAAGATGACTAAGGATTATGTACTGGATTTCATCGATGTTTTTTATGAGGTGAACGGTGATAGTAAATATGTAACTGTAAAAAATGGTGCAAATATCAATTTCAAGAATTGTAAGTGGATTTCTGTGAATTACCATAAAACAAAGAAACCGGCAAATTATGTCCCATCGACAAAATGGTACGGAGTGGTTAAATCACCTTTACATGATTATTGCACCCTGGACATTTATTAAATGATCTACAAAACAGTAGGAGGAGCTACGGAGGAAATTCATATGCATCACGATTTAGATATCAACCCAATTCCAGAAAAAATTCTTTATATTAATGAGCTTGGAATTGCAGATACGGCTTTTTATTATGATACGGAAGAACAGCATCAAAAAGCACTTACTGGAAAGATTCGTACTGAAGGTGGGATTTTACCTGATGATAATGTTCGTATTTATGTACCATTGGATTTAAATGCTGACCAGATATTAAATAGACTACAGCAGATTTACCAAGTTATGGAAAGCCCGGATGATATGAATGAATTGGAATTTTCTTATCAAGTGGGTAAAATCATCTCACAACTTGAAATATATGATCAGGTATGGGTAGCAAGAGAGTCGGAAAATGCAGTAAGAATTGAAGAACATCTTCACAGTAAAAAGGGAATAGAACTGGCTGGCAAGATTATTAAAGTCTTGTTAGAGGATGAAGGCTATGCAGAGTGTTTTCCATACGAGATTGTGGATGAGTTAAAAGTGGAATTTGGAATATGATGAGAAAGAAAATGATAATCATATCATTTTGGAAGTCAACCACTTGGGGTCAGGTACTCGAAACCCGGGATAAAAGTTCTGTGAAAAGAGTATAAACTATAAACTGGCATCTACTTGGATGCCAGTAAAAAATATTAAAGCACTTTAATAAGTTAATTCAAGAAAGAAAATTGTCGACCTGTGATAAGGAGAAAAGTGTGGGAGGTCGACAAAGCCTTTATATTAAGGAAAAACAGGTGATTTAATGGATCATAATAGAAGATTATGGGTCCCGAAAAAATAAGAAATGACAAGGTCGACAGAAAGTGGTAGAATAATGCTTATGAGAAAGGCATTTGTGGAAGACGAGTATTAATAGAACCATATTGGAATGTAAAGGTAATACGACACATTATCGCCGCTATCCTGCTTCGTGTATTAATAGAACCATATTGGAATGTAAAGATTGATAGCCGGTTGTTACTTGTTATATTACTTCGTATTAATAGAACCATATTGGAATGTAAAGTTGTATAAATTCTTTCTTTTTTCTGTTTCCGGCATCTGTATTAATAGAACCATATTGGAATGTAAAGTCAAGCTAAACATTTGTAAAGTGGGCGATATGCCGTATTAATAGAACCATATTGGAATGTAAAGAAAAGACGAAAAGCGGTGAAAAAAGCAAATCAACAACCGTATTAATAGAACCATATTGGAATGTAAAGGTTTTTCGGCTGGTATTAAAGGGCGTTGCCGGGAATCGTATTAATAGAACCATATTGGAATGTAAAGTATAAACACCTCCTAATTACATAATAAACGCAAACGGTATTAATAGAACCATATTGGAATGTAAAGAGGCTTCAAATCAAGCCTGAAATCGGCTCTGGAAATCGTATTAATAGAACCATATTGGAATGTAAAGGCAGCTAAGTACGCAAAAGCTTACTCAGCACGCATGGTATTAATAGAACCATATTGGAATGTAAAGACATATCCGCACCGGTACGCTCCAGGCATGAATAAGTATTAATAGAACCATATTGGAATGTAAAGTTCCATAGCATTCGCAAAGGAACTCTGACTATCATGTATTAATAGAACCATATTGGAATGTAAAGCCAGACGGATACTCATATCCCGTGCCGCCTTTTAGTATTAATAGAACCATATTGGAATGTAAAGAAATTGCCAAACAGCTTCGGCTCTATCCGCTATCTTGTATTAATAGAACCATATTGGAATGTAAAGAAAGGACCATAGAGGACTGGGAGGCAGAGAGAAGAAGTATTAATAGAACCATATTGGAATGTAAAGTAGTGTCGATCTTGTTATTGATTTCAGTCTGCACAGTATTAATAGAACCATATTGGAATGTAAAGCTGCACAAATCCATGCCCCGTGCCACCGTGCTCAAGTATTAATAGAACCATATTGGAATGTAAAGATCAAGTACGCCTCCTTACTCTGAACATCCAGTCCCGTATTAATAGAACCATATTGGAATGTAAAGTACGATATTGGCGATCTGTGGTCTCAAGATGGCGGAGTATTAATAGAACCATATTGGAATGTAAAGTTTTATTTACTGTATTTGTTACAGTATTTCCGATAAGTATTAATAGAACCATATTGGAATGGGAATTCTGCTCTTGGGGACAGGTACTCGAAACTGGGGATAAAAGTTTTGTGAAAAGAGCATAAACTGGCATCAGAGCAGATGCCAGTAAAAAAATAGCAAAATACTTTAAGAAGTTAATTCGAGAAAGAAAATTATCGACCCGAGATAAGGAAAAAGATGCGGTAGGTCGATAAAGCCTTTATTTTAAGGAAGAACATGTGATTTAACGGATCATACCGAGGGATAGGTATCGCAAACAAAAACTTCTGAACGTAATAATTTAAAAATGATATTGAGATATTTTTCTTTTTATCGTATTGTCTTTGTGATAGAATAAAATATAATGATAGTAAAGCTATAAAAATTTAATTAATACAAAGTATAATAATGCTTGCGCTGATGAAGGCTCGGGCGTATAGAAATACTTGGGGTTATGTACTCAAAATTAGATAAGAAAGGTAAATATTGAATGGAAGAAAAAATTTTATCTCAAATATATTATTCTAGGCCATTTAGAACACGTAATGCGGATGAGTTTGATTTGGAAAATATCTTGGATTTATTTATTGATCCAACGGATGGATTGATAGGACCTTTTGATTTCGCAAATGTAATTGTTAAGGGAAAAATGGGATCTGGAAAAACTATGTATTTAAGAGCAAATTATGCGTATTATTTACATACATTAGTACCTTGTTTGTTAGAACATGATTCAATTATTTTACCGGTTTATATTAAATTGAGTGATTTCCAGCATTTAAAAGATCCGAAAGAAATATATGATTCTATTTTAGTGAAAATTATAGAAGAAATTTTGGCAGTATGTGATCATTTAAAATCGGCAGAGGAAATGACTAGGTTACATAAAGGGGCTATTACATTAACTGGTAATTGGTCAACAGACAATGCTTTAATAAAAATTGGAAATAGACTAAAAGAGCTTAGTGCTGATGAGTATGTGGAGAAAATAGCTAATAGTTGTGAAACAAAAGGTGGTATTGTTAATCACTTTTTTGAAGTATGTGCTAATTATAATAAATCTAAAAGTATAGAAATTAAATCGCATAGAACCCCTGAATTTTCGGATGTTGTATACGCAATGAGAGAATTAATCACACCTTTTAATGGAAAATTGCTTATTTTGTTTGATGAAATTGGATCAATTAACAAACTTTTCTTTAAAAACGATGAAAATGGGGATTCTTATTTTGAAATATTAATGAATCAACTTAGAACAATATCAAATATAAGAACAAAATTAGCTGTGTATCCTAATACTTCTTCGGATATTCTAAAAGAAACACGATATGGAGATGTTGTGGCTCTAGAATGTGATGCAATTAATCATCCAGAGTTATACAGTTCATATTCAATAAAAATAATTTCGTTAATAGAAAAATATATTAGTAAAGCAATAGAAGAAGCTTGCTCGTCAGAAGAGATATTTGATATTAGTACTCAAAATCAATTATTAATAGAACAATTAATAAATGCTTCATCCGGAAATATGCGTAGATTAGTTCATTTATTGGATTCTTCAATGAATCAAGCTTACAAAAGAAATAATGGAAATGGAAAAATAATTTTAGATGATATTATTGATGCTCTAAAAAAACAGGGTGCAGATATGGAAAATCTTTATCAGTCGGATGATGTGGATTTTTTAATTAATATTAGCAAATTTTGTAAAACAAGATCGACATATAGATTCTCATATCCTAATAAGGGAACTACAATTTCTAAATTTACTAATAATTCTGAAGAATATAATATAATTGAAATTGGTCAATATGGCACTGGGCGAAAGGGAACAATATATTATTTTGATTATGCATATTGTATATATAAAGATTTGCCAACACACTATATAAAAAATTCTGAAAAAATTGACAAAACTCGAAGCCATATAACAGGTGATCCGATTCGGAGAGTAGCACAATTGACGGATGGCCTCATGGCTCAATCAATGGTGCCTGGAAAAATTGATGGAGAGATTACATTTTTAGTTGCTGATAAAAGTGCTGGATTCATTAAGGGAAATGATGATAGGGAATATTTTTTTAGCAATAAAAATATTATAAAAGATGATGTAAAAAGGGCATATTACGTCAAACATAAAGTAAGATTTTTGCCCTCATTTTTCACGGATAATGAAAAGAAAGAAATTTCTATTGCAACGGAGATAGAAGTATTATAAATAACCCTCCGGAAGATCGATCCTTTGGCAAAGATACCCTCCGGGGGTCAGACCCCAGATAACTTCAGATAACTTAGAAAATTAAGATTATTCCCATTGACTTTAGGTGTGTGAAAAGACTACAAACTGGTATTGGCATTGGAACTGTAGTATATTAGGAATTTATTGTAGTGGAAAAAGGTAATTGTTATGAAGGAAAAAAATAAACAAAAAAGTACTTTATATTATGATGAAAATACAAAAATAATCAATGTAAATCGAGATATTCCTACTACAAATAAATTTAAAAGATTTTGTGAACAAAATAAAGTCTATTTTGAAACAGTTTTAATGTTAATATTAACTATTTCTGGAATTGTTGTTTCAATTGTTGGTGTAAAAGTTGGAATAATTGCCAATAATATAGCAGAAAATGAAAATTATATTACTGATTTAGAAAAACAGCCGACATTCGTTTGTGAAAAAGAAATAAGTGAAAACAGTGAAAAATATATAATAAGAAATACTGGCGGTTCTATACGATATGGTAGTTTATTTTTGGATAAAGCAATAGTGATAACATTATATAATGAAGATTATACTTATTTAGGCAAGGGTTACATTATTTTAGGGGACTATATAGAGAATAGATATTCAAAATATGATTTTGATACGCAAACGTTTACTATTTCTACAAAGTCAGTTTCAAATTCGAAATTAGTTTTACAGTGGATTGAAACATTGAAAAATATTTTAATAAATGAGGGATATTTTTACGGAATAATTTGTACAGAGCATATAGATTTAATGTATCAAAATTATAAGCAAGAATCGTTAACTAAAGACATGGTTGTTGATAACGAAATTCTACGTGATTTTGACAGTAATAATGAATATTATTTCAAAAAATATGTCAATGTGAATGAATTAGATGCTGAACAGTTAAAAGAGGATATAAAGCAAGAAATAAATCTATTATTGCAGTATCACTAAACTGATCAAAGATTACAGTGGCAATGGACCATAGAGCCTTTACTCCAGGGGTCAGGCAGTGCGTCCAGCTAAGGGTATATAATCCGGCGGGTGAAAGCCCCGTCAAAAGGAGGCACTGGGGGTCAGACCCCAGATAACTTAGAAAATTCTGAAAATTAAAAAATCCCTTTGGGGACAGGTACTCGAAACAAGGGATAAAAGTTCTGTGAAAAGACTAAAAACCACTTGGGGTCAGGTACTCGAAACCCGGGATAAAAGTTCTGTGAATGGAATACTCCGGGGTCAGACCCCATAAAGAAAAAATAAACATTTCGAAAGAAATTATAAACAAAACAAGGGGAGCGGTAGCTCCCTACGCTGTTCGGATAAATCAAAAATCTTTTTGATAAATCACACACCTCTTCGTGGTGAGCAGCAGGCAACGCTGATAAAGCGGCTAAGTGTGAGAAAGAAAAGAGATAGTATCAAGTGACCTATGAAAAAATGAGCCAGAGAATATCAGGGGGCTGACCCTATGAGCACAATATAAAAAGCTTAAATTTTTGTCTTGATAACGGAACAACTATAGGTGGCTGCTGATGAAAAATCTGCTTGATTAAATTTATATAATGTGGGGAGGAAATGCGCAATGAAATACGGATTTTTGTTTGGTGCAGGAGCTGAAGCTGCATATGGATTGCCATCAGGAGGCAAGTTTGCTCTTGAAATTTTTAGACATGATACAGCAAAAAGCAAGGAAGCATTTAAAAATAGTAGAGACAATGTAGATACTCACACAGCATATGCGAATGACTGGCTTCCGGAAGGATTTAGTGATAAGAATATCAGCACATTTGGGAAAACAGTATTTCAAAATATCATTAAGGATACTGTTGAGCAGCGCAGAGGATCAATAATTTCTCAGTTAAATAATTTTGATGATTTGGCCAGAAAAGTGGCAAGATCATTTCAGAAATCTAATAAAATAGATATTGTGGAGATTATTGAAAGAAATTTAAATACATCAATAGACAATGCACGTATGGGACAGGATGTTGTTTTTATTGATGAATTTCAACGAGGAAATGCACTTTTCAGCAATACATTTTTTGGCGCATTACTTCTTTTATATAAAAAGGGTGGTTTCTATAACATCGAAAACAGAGTAGAGATGGGAAAAATTATTCTTTCTATCTTACAGTTGCAGATTGGTGCATTAAGTGAAGAATTATCCAGAAAAATCAATGATAGTATATTCAAAAAGAAAGATGATTCTATAGATTTGTTCGATGATCTGGGAGAAATAATTCAATTGAATTATTCCGCTACTGGTCTGGTTGGTCTGGAATATTTGCTTGAGCCTAAAAATATAGATATGAATACTGATGAAAATTTTGTTCTTGCTTTTGCAAGAGAACTTATGGAAGATCTTTATGCTGCTGTATTAGATTATAAATCCCTGATTGATTCAAATTGGCGGTATCTGTATTATCCTAAATCTGACTGGGCAAAGTTTAGTAAAATTTGTATTTTCTTATATACTGTTCGTGATTATATTGCAAGCTGTGCTGAAGGAATAAACCAGAACAATCCGAACGGTTATTATAATATGCTGAAGAAAGCCGTTGATGAGGGGAAATATGAACTTTCTGGAGTGGCAACAACAAATTATAATCAGTTTATTCAGGAAATCTTACAATATGACGTATCTTATTTAAATGGATCAACAGAGATATGGTACGACCCGTATGTAAATAAGATGGGAAGTAAAGCATCATTAGACACAAATGAACATCATATATTGGTTCCTTTAATGTTTACCCAAAGTGGCACCAAGCCAATGACTTCAATTGATATGTCCATGGTTTATGTAGATACTTATAAAAAGTGGAAACAATCTGATGCAATCGTTGTAGTTGGGTTTGGATTTGGCGTTGATGATGAGCATATAAACGGAATTCTCAGGACGCTGATTGATAGTGATAATAAGAAAGTTATTGTTGTAACTCTTGATTCATATGAAGAAGATGGAAAGATTATAAAAGGCATTTGCCGAAAGCTTAAAGTTGCAAATAGTTCAAATGTAGAACTGATAAAGGTGGATTATTCAGGAATTGTTTCGGGAACAGATAAAAAATGGACAGATTATCTTGCTTAAGTTGACCACATTGGGGTCAGACCCCATAAAGAAATAAGTTTTGAAGAATTTAAAGAGATTACTCAAAAACGTATTATTATAGCAGATTGTTGCAGAAAAGAGTGGTATCTAAAATACCGGGGTCAGACCCCATAAAGAAAAAATAAACATTTCTAAAGAATTGATAAACAAAACAAGGTGAATTGTTGTTGATTCCTTAAATTAGCATGATATGTACAAATGTTCAATATTTAATCGCTTACAATATCGTAATGGGTAGATAAATGTCGAATTATAGTGAAAAAATGAATGTGTAATAAAAAGTGATATATTTTTAATATAGAATTAGATTATGAGTGGATTAAAAGATTAGTTTTCACAAGATGAAGAAGGAGAATAGATGTATTATTTAGACGAAACCCAACGTGTTATCTCTGATTATTTAGACATTACAGAAAATATGCTCAATGAGTTGCTCATTAATAAAAAATTTTGTGGGCATGCAAAAATACAATCCACGTTAGATTTGGGATTTCCACATGATGTAATTAGGTTAGGCGGAGGATTTGCGACAGGTATTTATCTTGAATGGGATACGCAAATACCTTTTATTCCAGTTGATATTTGTATGAATGCATGTACTGTTTCTATATATGAACTTGCTGAAGAAATAGCGCAGTTATTTTGCGATGATAATATTCAATTGTTATTAAAACGTTTAGAGATGAGTTCTTATAAAGCCAATTTTCATAGAGGAAATCATTTCATTAGTTATTTGGAAAGTGTTAAGACACATATAAAATATGTTATGATTCATTCTTCGGCAGCAGAATTTGAGACGAACTATAATGGTTTGTATCCGGTTGAGGGAAATTTTGTGTATAGTAATACTAAAAAGTTTTTTTCAAAAACAGGAAGATATTTAAGATACTTAGAAGGTGCAGAAGCAGAGTTATTTGCAAGGATGGCAAGTAATCTGTATAAATTTAATGAGAATAGGCATGATTTTATAATTTCTTCATTTTTAGGATGTTGCAGCCCTATTAAGTCATCTTCGCATTTTCATCATTATGGAATGCCGAGTGAGAATGAAGCAATTATTGGTTGTCATAAAATTAAAAAAAATGATATTGTTCCATTATTATCAAGACCAGGCGAAAATGTATTTTTAATAAAATATGCTAATGCATTAGATAAAGGAGTAATTGCTAGACAGGGATTTATTACACCACATGGACTAGGGAAAATGCATTGCGCTGTGCCTAAAATACGTGTTAATGTAAATAAAGAAATATTGTATTTAGATGAAATTGCTTATGAATTAAAATATGGAGTTAGTTTAAGAGATCATCCGGGACTTAAACTAAGAGACATTCAGATGAATTCATTTTTTAAGGTGATGGAAAAGATATATAACTTTGAAATTATTGATGAGTTTAAGCAAATTTGCTCCTTAAATAAAAATGGATTGATTTTTTGGGAAGAATAAAGTGGTGGATTTGATGAATACATTAAAAAATAAGTTGAAAAAAAGACGAAAAATTTTGTTTGCAGTTTTATGTATTGTATTTGGAGCTGCTATATGGTACTTGTATTTATATCTTAAAAATGAAATGTCTATTGAACAATTTGTTGAGGAATTTGTCGCGATTGCACTCTCAGCGTTAGTTTCTACATTTTTAGCTATATGGATTACTAAGAATGATATTATTGAAGATGATTTTTCTTTGAAGAAAGATAAAGCCGGCATAATTACAATAGAGACGGGATATAAAAAGTTTTTTCAAACAGGAGATAGTAAGAGCTATTTAAATGTTTCTGATTTTAAAGAGTTTTTTATAAAAAATAATCGAGATAAAAGTATTACGATTGTTGGCATTGCGTTAAGTGGCTTTTTTTCAGATGAAAACGAGCCATTGGTGGAAATGTTATTAAATTTGTGTATCAATAAAAGCTACAATGTGAAAATTATTTTAGCAAATCCTTTTTCAGACGAGGTACGACTTCAGGCAATGGCACAAAATAAAACCAGTGTTGACCATATTGCTAATAGTATTAAGAATACTCATATGAAATTTTTGAAAGCGATAGAAAAGATGGATAGAATGTACGATTCTGGTAGTATCAATTGTAGTAAAAGACCCTCACATTTTTTAAATTCGCAGTTTTCACTTACCTTTAGCTCTACATTACCAAAAGCATTAATTATTAGATCTGGGGAGTATATGATTATAACCCCATATCAAATGCAGCCAGAGGGGCCATCATATGCGCCAACAATGGTGGTAAAGGATGCAGATGCAGATGGTTATTATGAACAATATAAAAAATATATTGAACGGATTTTTGAATTATCAGTACGTTGGGAGGGATTATGTAAAAACAAAATGGTCAAAGAAGTTTTTACACAACCTTACGGGAATGATTTATCAGAGCAATTTTATGAAGATCTACATTCTTGTAATTCTCTTTCGATTCTCGGTTTGGGACAAAACAAAATGTTCACAAATCTTGAAATTGAATTACGTAGGATTGTAAAGCAGGGAGGGAGTATCTGTGCTGTAATGGCAAAACCTGATGGAGCAAGTACAAAAATGTGTGTAGCTCGTTCATTAATTCATTCTAAACTTAAAGAGGCTATTAGTGAACATAAGAGGGCGATTAATATATTGATTAGCATACGAGATTCCTTTAATGCAGGAGATAGGGTTAAAGTGTATACTTGGGATTGTTTTTTTCCATATACTATGTATGCTTTTAATATGAATGATCCTAAACAAGCAAAGATGTATATATGGATTACGAACATGTTTGCGTATTCAAATGAAAGAGATGGTTTTGTGATTGATGGTAGATTTGAGTATGATATGATACTCAAATATGCACAGCAATATGAAAAAATTATTAATGCGGCAATTCATGATGGCGGAGAAATTAATGATGCATTGGTTGTAGAAGAATAGAAATAATTAAAAATAGAGTTTGTGGCGCTGATTATCCGGAGCAGGTTTTATACCTGTCTGAAGGTAAATCCTCAAACGGTTCTGGCGTACTCTGGCGTACTCCGGGGTCAGACCCCATAAAGAAAAAATAAACATTTCTAAAGAATGTATAAACAAAACAAGGTGAATAATCTGGGCATCGTGTGCCTGCTGCCTGGACGCAGGAAACCGTAAATCCGTTTTTGAGTAATCCACCATTCCGGGGATAATACTGAGGCCAGATCCCATACAGAATAGTTTATAACGAAAATAAAAGAAATGGAGTGTGAGAAAAATGACTTTATCAAAAATACATCATATTGCAATCATCGTATCTGACTACGAAGCAGCTAAGGATTTCTATGTGAATAAGCTGGGATTCTCTGTCATTAGAGAAAATTACCGATCGGAGCGAAAGGACTGGAAGCTGGATCTTCGTGTCAATGAATACACAGAGCTGGAAATTTTTGCTGAGGAAAATCCTCCGAAGCGTGTGAACCGCCCGGAAGCCTGTGGGCTACGTCATCTTGCATTCTGCGTTGATAGCGTGGAACAGACAGTGAATGAGCTGGTGGAGGTAGGAATTGAATGTGAGCCGATTCGGGTTGACGATTATACTGGCAAGAAGATGACGTTCTTCCATGACCCGGACGGCCTACCGTTAGAGCTGCACGAATAATTATGGGATATAAAGAAAATAAAAGCTATCTTGCAAATACGTATCATTAATGATAAGATATTGAAGAATAATAAGTTATGAAAAGGAATGAGATGTACATGCAGGAGAATATACAATGTTATCTTAATGAAAAAGAAAAGCGTGAAAAGCGTCTGGAAATCTATGCAGAAAAAATTCAGGAAATAGTACTGAACCGGTCAGAAGAGACAATCCGAGAGCTAGTCAAAGAAAGACATAATCAAAAAATGACCCAACAGGAGATTTCAGATATTACAGGTATAAAACCATCGAATTTGGCTCGATTTGAAAATGGCGGGAGAGTTCCGACCCTGATCGTATTGGAGAAATATGCGAACGCACTTGGGAAACATATTGAAATAAAAATCTGTGATGATTGACAGATTTTTATTTCAATACAATCATAAATGATAATATGATTAAAAATAATACGCATGAAATAAGAGGAAGGGGAGAAGGACGATTGCAAGAAAATTAAGAGCCTGGTTTCCGGGTGCAGTTTATCATATCATGCATAGGGGAGTAAGAAGGAAACCGATATTTGAGGATGAAACGGATTATCAGGTGTTTTTGCAGATATTAAAAACATCTTTGGAGAAATATAATTGTATTCTCCATGCATATTGTCTGATGACAAATCATATTCATCTGCTGGTTGAGACTGGTGACGTAGAAATTGGAAAGTTTATGAAATATATGTCAGAATGCTATGCCATGTATATTAACCATAAGTACTCTTACAGGGGACATGTGTTTGAAAGCCGGTATAAATCGTGTCTTGTGAAAGAAGATACGTATTTTCTTCAAACAAGCCGCTATATTCATTTAAATCCGGTAAAAGCACGGATGGTAACTCATCCGGAAGAATATTTATGGAGCAGCTACCAGACAGTAATAGGGATTGCGGATGACAGGATCACAGAGAAAGAGAAGACACTTGCATATTTTTCTAAAAACAGTGTTTTTTATTACAGGGAATTTGTAGAAGATATAGGATATAAATATATTGTTCAGGAACAGCATATCAGGAAGATGATAGGGGAAGAAGAATTATGGCTACCGTGGTAAGAAGTTTTGCGATTCAGGGGATAGATGGTTATCCTGCAGATATAGAAGTGAAAATGTTGGAAGGACAGCCGACGATATCAATCATTGGACTGGGAGATCAGGCTGTAAAAGAGGCAGCGGAGAGAATCCAGGCAGCAATTGATGAGAGCGGCTACGTCTTCCCGAAGAAACGGGTGATTATAAGTCTGGCACCCAGTGACAAAAAGAAAAGAGGTTCTCATTTTGACCTTGCAATGGCAATTGGTGTGCTTTGCCAGAATGGAGATATAGGGGCAAAAAACCTGTCAGATTACGGATTTATCGGGGAATTATCCTTAGATGGAAGACTACGGGCTTGCAGAGGAATTCTCCCAATGATTATTGCAGGACAGAAAAAAGGGATAAAAAAGATCATCGTGCCGGAAGCTAATCTTAAAGAGGCTGGTCTGGTACATGGAGTGGATATTTTAGGATTTCACGATCTGACGGGAGTGATTCGTTGTCTTGAAGGAAGAATAACAGGAACTGAAAGTCAAATAGACGAAGCCGAAAATAATCTGGAAGAGTCGGGAAGGATTTTAGATTTTAAAGATGTCAAAGGACAGGATGAACTGATAGAAGCGGTGGTACTAGCAGCTGCGGGTGGACACAATATGCTTATGATAGGAGAACCGGGATGTGGTAAAACTATGATGGCACAGAGGATTCCGACAATCCTTCCAGAGATGACGGAGGAAGAATGCTTGGAAGTTACAAAAATATACAGTATTTCTGGTGCGTTGTCTAATGGCCATGCCCTGATGAAATACAGACCATTTCGCGCACCACACCATAACGTATCATTAAATGCACTGATTGGTGGAGGGGCAAATGCGATGCCTGGTGAAGTGTCACTGGCACATAATGGAGTGTTGTTTTTGGACGAACTTGCCGAATTTTCAAGACGTACCCTTGATGCTCTCCGCCAGCCGATAGAAGATAAGAAAGTTTCTATTTCAAGAGTAAATGGTACCCATACATTTCCTTCAAATTTCATGTTTATTACGGCTATGAATCCTTGTCCATGTGGTTATTACCCGGGAGCAAAGTGTAAGTGTACAGATTATGAGATCATTAAATACAGAGGAAAGATTTCAGGCCCTATCATGGACCGGATAGATATACAGAAAGAGGTTCATCCAGTAGATTTTTTTGCAATAGCAGACCAGAAAGCAGGAGTTTCTTCAGAAGAACTGCGTACAAAAGTAGAAAGGGCCAGAGAGATACAGCAGGAGAGATATGCGCAGGAAAGTGGTATTAATTGCAATGCACAGATGACAACAGAATTAATTCAAAAATATTGTATTCTTGAGGCGGATTCGTTGAAAATATTGCGGGAGACCAGTGAAAAATATGGATATAGTGCCCGGGTGATTCATAAACTTTTAAGGCTTGCCAGAACCAGTGCTGATCTGGATGGAGAAGAAAAGATCCGTCGGAAGGATATAGAAAAAGTTCTGACATGTAGGGATTTGGACAAGAGTAACAGTAAAATGGTGGTGGTGAGATGATAATACACTGGATATGGCTTACACAGTTACCTTTTATTGGTTCTGTTACAGCCAGACGATTGATTGAAAAATTGGGAGATGCAGAGAAAATTTATCAGGCCGGATCAGAGCAATTGGCTGAAATATCTGATCTGTCTGTGAGACAAAGAGAAAGCATCATCAGGAATCATTCATTAGAAAAGGCGAAAAGAATCTTTGAAGAATGTCAAAATAAAAATATTTTCGTTTTATGCTGGGATGATGACCGATATCCTGCACGTGCAAAGAAACCGACTGATGCACCTGTGGTATTGTATTATAAAGGTAATTTTAGAGAAATGGATCAGACGATTGGGATAATAGGAGCCAGAAGGTGCAGTCAGGAATCGAAACAAAAAACTGTATTTCTTGCATCAGAATGTGCACAGAAAAAGATAACTGTTGTCAGTGGGATGGCAAAGGGGATTGACAGCTATGCACATACTGTATGTCTGAATACTGGAGGCTATACAGTAGCAATACTGGGAAATGGACTAGATATCTGTTATCCAGCAGAACATAATAAACTAATGAAGTGCATAGAAGAAAAAGGGCTGCTCATATCAGAATATCCACCGGGAACTCATCCTGATAGTTATAGATTTCCACGCAGAAACCGTCTGATCAGCAGCTGGTCCGACAAATTATTCGTAATTCAGGCTGAAAAAGGAAGCGGGGCATTAATAACAGCAGAATATAGCCGGAAATATGGGCGGGAAGTGGAGATGGAATGAAGCACGTGACTACAGTCATATAAGGTTTAAAATTTGAAAGTCGAAGGATGAATAAAAAACAAACCATCATTCCAGCTCCTGATTAAGGCTGGAATTTATTCCGATGCCGACCATTGTCCGGAAAGGAGCGGTTTCGAAAATGGGTGGGAGCATATGGTTCAGACCCCCTCATTTTCTGCTGCGCTGTGTGCAGCTCGGTATCAGTATCGCAGACCTCGACCTGCTGACCATCGGGTTGGTCAATGATATGTTCACGGAACGGCAGAACGACGAGTATCCGTATAAGGAACGTAAGCGCTAAACGCTTACACAGAGAAAAAAATCTCTGTGGCTTTTCGCATTATATACTCCGCCGATACAGAAAAACACACAAAACATATTGGAAAAACTGCAAGAAAAGGTTATAATGTCAAAGATGACACACCTGATAAAATATAAACAAATATT
>JABLTM010030513.1_pt1 | contig 16624 bp, 10 predicted proteins | sample 7160121 | NCBI WGS metagenome assembly JABLTM01 (sample SAMN14651224, study PRJNA627086) | human gut metagenome | isolation source: feces | host: Homo sapiens
ATCCGGATAAAGAGGATACATTCATTATTGATTTTATAAATACGAAAGAAGATATTTTGAATGCATTTCAACCGTTTTATCAGGAAACATCATTGTTTCAGGAAATCAATACTGACTTGATTTACAAGACACAAAAAATGTTGCGTGCTTTTAAAATCTATGATGATGCTGACATCGAAAGAGTAAATAAAATTTATTTCGATGAAGATAAACGTAAAGCAAATAAGATTCAGGCAGCGATAACAAATGCGTTGCTGCCGATTCAGCAGAAGTATAGTACTTTGAATCAGGAAGAAAGATACCAGTTCCGTAAACTTTGCAGAACATTTGTAAAATGGTATGGATATATTACTCAGATTGCACGTATGTTTGATAAGCAGATGCACGATGAATATATCTTCTGTTCTTATCTGGCAAAGGTTGTACCAGCTGACCCTAAGATTCCGTTTGACCTTGGTGACAGAGTGAAACTTGAGTATTATAATCTTGAGAAAACTTATGAAGGTTCTATTGGCCTTATGAAAGATGAGAGGGGCGTTTATGAACCGGCTAAGTTGAAAAAGCCTGTGAAAATGTCTGAAACGCTCAGTCCATTAGAGCAGGTTATTGAAAAAATCAATCAGCAGTATGCAGGGAACTTTACGGATGGCGACAAAGTTGTGATTACGGCGTTGCATCAGAAATTGAAGAACAACAAAAAGCTGATAAAAGCTGCAAGAACAGATGGCCGTCAGATTTTCGAAAAGAATATTTTCCCGCAGTTATTTGATGATGCAGCACAGGAAGCGTATATGGAAAGTACGGAAACATATACGAAATTGTTTGAGGATGCTGGAAAGTATCGTGCGATCATGAGCGCATTAGCTCAGGCGATGTTTGATGAAATGAGTAATGCAAAAGAGTAACCAGAGTCATACATATAAGAAAAATCCCGCGCATAGTTTGTAAAAATAATATGCGCGGGAGAGTAATGTGAAAGATTACATCGAGGAGCGTGCAGTGTCAATCGCAGACTATATCATAGAGACCAATGCAACCGTGCGGCAGGCCGCAAAAAAATTTTCGGTGTCCAAATCGACTGTCCATAAGGATGTAGCGGATCGCCTGCCGCATATTAATCCGTCATTGGCCTCACAGGTGCGTCAGGTGCTGGATGTCAATAAGTCGGAACGACATATTCGCGGAGGAATGGCAACAAGAGAAAAGTACCAGCATCTGATGCAGGAGTGCAAGGAGAAATGCCTGTAAAGGGGACAGGAGTTAAAAAAAGTAAGCTGGGGCGGAAAAGATTCCTGTCCCAGCTTACTTTTTTTAACTCCTAATTGACAGAAAAATGATAGATTATTATAATGAAAAGCATATCTGCTGAGCAGAAAATTTTGGAAAACTGTAAGGCATTTAATATAATATGAATATGAAAGGGCGATTATATGTATTCTTACACCTGGCTGCAATGGCTCTTATTCTTCTATCTGTATTGTTTCTTCGGATGGGTTTGGGAGAGCTGCTATGTTTCCGCGAAGAAGCATCATTGGGTAAACCGAGGCTTTCTTCACCTTCCCCTGCTGCCAATTTATGGCAGTGGTGCAATCGTAGTGCTGTTCGTATCTCTGCCTATCCGGGATAATCCGGTTCTGGTTTATTTCGCAGGTGCGGCAGCGGCAACAGTACTGGAACTGGTAGTTGGTTTGGCGATGGAACAGCTGTTCAAGGTTAAATATTGGGATTACAGCAATCAGAAGTTTAACTATAAGGGAGTCATTTGCCTGTCCTCTACGCTGTTCTGGGGTGTGCTTTCTGTATTCCTCATGGAGGTGGCTCAAAAGCCAATCGAGCGGGCGGTGCTCTCTCTGTCAACGCCTTTGCTGGCATCTATCGTGTCCGTAATCAGCGCAGCATTTGTTTATGACACGATTATTTCCACGAAGGCTGCTCTGGATCTGGCCAAGGTACTGACCAGCATCGAACAGGCGAAGAAGGCTATGGCCGAGGAACTTCGAAATATGGAGGAGAAGGCAGCTGCCTATATGGATGAGGCGAAAGAAAACCTTGCAGTTCGCATGGATGAAGCTAAGGAAAACCTTGCAGTTCGCATGGATGAAGCTAAGGAAAATCTTGCAGTCCGTATGGATGAAGCCAGGGAGAATATCGGAGCCCGTGTAGATGACGCCAGAGAAAACCGGGCGATCCGCAGAGAACTGTCTATGGAAGAGCGGGAGGCTCGCAGGGAAAATATGGCGTCACGTATGGATGAGGCAAAAGAAAATATCGCAACTCGCGTAGACGAAGCCAGAGAGAATCTTGCAGCTCGCATGGACGGCGCCAGGGAAAATATGGCAGTACGCAAGGAACTTTCCAGAGAAGAGCGCGAAGCCCGCAGGGAAGCGGCACGTCAGTATATGGAAGAGTATCAGCAGAAGAAGGAGGCATTCCTTTCCGCACAGCAGGAGCGTCTGGATGCTCTTATGGAGAAGGCATATAAGGTTTCCAGGGGAGCAACAAAACGAAATCCCGGCATGAGCAGCCGACGGTTTGGTGACAGTATCCAGCGACTGCGTGACCGTAGTACCAGAAAAAATAGAGATTAGTAAAATGAAGGCCACCGGAAAGCATTTTAATATGTGTTTTCAGTGGCTTTTTACTTTATTGGGAAAAGTGTTTGCTTCTGAGAAGAAATGGATTGAAAGTATTTGATCAATAGAATATAATTAATACGATTCTTATAAATATAATTATGTGTTAAGTACTTGCATAGTTTTGAATTTTTGAAATGAGGCTTTGGAGGCATGAAACAGAAGGATTATATTGAAAAACATATAGCTATACATACGGTTCATTCGGCTGAAGATAGATCTGCTGTAGCTTTTTTAGAAAATGCTTTGAATCCGGGAGGAAGAATCTGTACAGCTTTTTCGTGTGATGATAAGTGGCCAAATCATGATGGATTTTTTGAATATGTATCTAATCCAGATGTATCAAAAAGTCCTGAACAAAAATTCATTGTGCAAATTAAAGGAACCCACAATTTTAGTGAAAAGGATGGTGTGGTATCTTATTGCCTAAAAAGCTTATCATTTCCTGCATTTATTGCACGGGAAGTAACAGCAGATCCTGGAATTTTATTTGTCGTTTTGAATCCTGATATTAGAAATCATCAGCGTATTTTTTGGAAAGTTATGTCAAGATCTTTCCTAAATGATATTGATTTTTCAAAAGATAGTAAGACGATAAAATTTATCCCAGAGGATGAAATAAAGGATACAGATGAAAGCATTGAATTATTCTGCGAAAGATTAAATGATATTATTGATAAGCACCTTTTTTTGAATAAATTAAATTCTGATGATTTGGAACAAGAAGACGCATTGAGTATTATTGAATATCAATGCAACGATGTTTCAGGCCTTATTGAGAATCTACATGATAACCCACAATGTAGAGATGAAATATCAAGAAGAATTGTAAGAGCTTTATACGATTTGTGCTATGCAACGCTTGTTCTAAATGCCTATAAGAATGGGTATAGCAGTGTTAATGAGAAATTAGCGTGGGAAGTATCTCAGCTTCGGGTTGATACAAGATATCTCTGTAATTTTTTAAGAGGATTAAAATATATTGATCGTCGTATTCCAAAAGAAGGACAAGCAGAGCGGTTAATGCTAAAATATTATAATTATCTTTGGGAAATTCGTAGATTTATGAGAGAAAATTATAATAAAAGCATATTAGAGAATCTTGAAAAATTCCCTTTGGATTTAGATACAGCAGATGCGGAATACTATGAGAAAGTTGCAAAACAGATTGAAAATATTGATTTGACACCGAAAAATGTAAGAGTGTCAAGATATTATGTGCAAAAAATCACACCCTTTTTTGTAAATGGAGAAAGATATTATGAGATTACTCTTCAATTAGCGGGGGTATATTCTACTAAATATAATAGAGTAACTGTATATAGTAAAATGACAATCACCACATATTATTCTATTCAGATTGCATATACGGAAACCGAGATTGAATTATGGGGAATCAAGAATAGCATTAAGGTACTTAGTGACTGGAGAGTGGCCATTGATCCATCCTGCTTAAACAAATTGTCAAAGATGTTGTTGAAGACTACAAGGATAAATCGCAGCTATCGTGAGTATAGCAATTTGATGAGTTTCTTAACAGAAACAGGAATGAATTTATTTGAATTGATTAATATGAGAGAAGAACGTTTTACGTACATATATGAAAAGATATTTGGTAAAGCAAACACGCATGAGTTTGGCGATATTTTGATGAAAATCAGAATGGAGTATTCAAAATCATCTTGTAAAGTTGGTAAAAATATAATTGGATATGCAATATTGCATATGAGGGATGAGATACTGGAAAATCTATTACCGAATAAATTTTTTTCCCAACGGATTTCTGATGAACTTTATGTAAGCAGCAGATGTTATCCATTTGAAAAAAATCCAATGATTGCGAATCTTGTTGGTACAAAAACAAGTAAAAAAGACAAGGAAAGTATTATTGAATTGGTGGATGATTCAAATGCAGTATCACTAGCTCAGCCATATATAACTATTGATAAATTGATTGGTGAAACAGGAGAATTGTTGTTTGAAAAGTCAAAAATTGGAAGTGATGCTGCTATTAGTAGATATAATGCCAGCTTAGACGAGTGGGAAAGAAGGAACGGATATTCTATTATTGAAAAAGAAGGGTTAGTTTCCATTGCATCTTATTATGATACGACGACAAAAGTACTCAGCCGCTTGCTGCAATTAACACGTGATATTAGATTAGAACGACAGGTAGAAAATGAGAGATTTCTTAAGAATTGTGGCATAACGTTTGATGATGCCAATAAGGAAATTGCATTAAAATATTTGTTTGTCAATTCTAATATACTGCTGATTTACGGAGCAGCTGGCACGGGAAAAACAACACTAATAAAGTATATATCAAATATGTATGGAGAAGCTAAAAAACTGTATCTTACTAAAACGCATACAGCTCTGCAGAATGTCAAACGGTATCTGGATAATACGGGGGAAAATTGTGATTTTGAGATAATAGATAGCATAACGAGGAGTAATTCTATTGTAACTCATGACATTGTTTTTATAGATGAGTGCAGCACTATAGATAATCGGACGATAGATATTCTGCTCAAAAAAATAAGTGATGATACATTACTTGTTATGTCAGGAGATATATACCAGATTGAGTCTATCGATTTTGGTAACTGGTTTTTTTATGCGAAAGACATTGTTAAGGCAAAAGGGGCAAACATTGAACTTGATCGCACATGGAGAACTAATAAAGCAGAATTGAAAAGTTTATGGAATGCAGTTCGAAACAAGTCCGTTATTGTAACGGAAAAGGTGTCTATGGATGGTCCTTTTTCCGAAAACCTAGGAGAAAACATTTTTCAATTAGCTGAAGAAGAAGTTGTCCTTGGCTTAAACTATGATGGTAAATTTGGCTTAAATAACATGAACCAGTATTTTCAGAATGCAAATACGAATAGCGAGGCATTTTCTTGGGAGGAGTGGAATTATAAAATAGGTGACAGAATTATTTTTACCAATACGAAGCGTTCAGCGTTATTATATAACAATTTGAAAGGTACTATTACAAATATATCATATGGTGAAAAAAGAATTATATTTGAGATAGAAGTAAAAGCCTTTTTCACAGAAAGTCAATGTGAAGCGGAACCTTTTAAATATATAAGTAGGACAGAAAATGGAACCATTATTGAACTTGATGTTATTGCCTGGGATGATGAGTTGTCAGAGGAAGAAAAAATGAGAACAGTAATTCCATTTCAACTGGCTTATGCAATTTCAATACATAAGGCACAGGGATTGGAGTATAAATCTATTAAGGTTGTGATTCCTTCAAATAATGCAGAGAAGATAACCCATTCTATTTTTTATACGGCAATAACGAGAGCAAAAGAAAAATTGAAAATATTCTGGAGTGCTGAAACAATGAAAAGTGTTATTGAGAGTTTTGCTAGCAATGATATTGAGCATAGGACTCTTTCGGTTATTAGAAAGGAATTGGAACAACAAGGTATTTTATAGCAGCATAACCTACAGACGTGAGAAAAAAAGACTTCCAGAAACCTTAAAAAAATATGAAGTCACAAAAACCCATTGAAAAAACGTGGATTTTGTATATAATAACATAAGTAAAGCTATGTCAATAGACCAATAGACCAATTAGATAAATCAGTAACATCTGATTTTTACAGAGAATGGCAGCGGATGCTGCTGTATAGGAGGAACTACATTTATGCTTTCCTACGATATCGGTATCGATCTGGGAACTGCCAGCATTCTGGTATATATTAAAGGCAAGGGAATTGTCCTGAAGGAGCCCTCGGTAGTAGCATTCGACAGAGATACGAATGAGATCAAGGAGATCGGTGAGGAGGCCCGCAAGATGATCGGCCGTACTCCCGGTAATATTGTTGCGATCCGCCCGCTGCGTCAGGGCGTAATCTCGGATTATGACATCACAGAGAAGATGCTGAAGTACTTCATCAAGAAGGCCATGGGTAAGAAGACGCTTCGCAAGCCCAGAATCAGTGTCTGCATTCCCAGCGGTGCAACAGAGGTTGAGAAGAAGGCCGTTGAGGATGCGACCTACCAGGCAGGCGCGCGCGAAGTAAGCATTATCGAGGAGCCGGTAGCGGCAGCGATCGGCGCGGGCATCGACATTTCCAAGGCCTGCGGCAACATGATCGTTGATATCGGCGGCGGTACATCGGACGTTGCCGTTATTTCCCTGGGTGGCACGGTAGTCAGCACTTCGGTTAAGATTGCCGGTGATGACTTTGATGAGGCGATTGTTCGCTATATGAGAAAGAAGCACAACCTGCTGATCGGTGAGCGTACCGCAGAGGAGATCAAGATCGCGATCGGAAGCGCATATCCGCGCCCCGAGATGACGACGATGGATGTTCGCGGCCGTAACCTGGTAACGGGTCTGCCGAAGACGATGACCGTTACTTCGGATGAGATGATGGACGCGCTGAAGGAGCCTGCGATGCACATCGTAGAGGCGGTTCACAATGTGCTGGAGCGTACTCCTCCGGAACTGGCGGCAGATGTCTATGAGCGCGGTATTGTGATGACCGGCGGCGGCAGCCTGCTTCGCGGTCTGGACGAGCTGATCGAGGAGAAGACCGGTATCAATACCATGGTGGCGGAGGACGCCATGACGGTAGTAGCAACCGGTACCGGCAAGTTCATTGAGTTCATCCATGACAAAAAGAAGGACGAGTACAAGTAAAGCAACGATTATAACAGATGTCATATATCCTGCGGACCGGAATCGCAGGATGAAAGGATATCTGATCATGAAATCCAGAGAGGAACGGAGAGAAGGGGCGGTAGAACGCCCCTTTCTTTATAGGTAGGATATGGCAGTACTAACCGGATATGTAGAGCATATTATTTACCGGAATGAGGAGAATGGTTATACCGTGCTGGAGCTGGCGGCGGACAGCGCTTCCTTTACGCTGGTCGGTACGATGCCGATGGTGAGCGAGGGCGAGCCGTTGGAGGCCGAGGGCGAATTTACGACGCACGCGGTATACGGCGAGCAGCTGATTGTGAGCCGCTACGAGGTGACAGCTCCGCAGGATGTGGTCTCCATCGAGCGCTACCTCGGTTCCGGTGCGGTGAAGGGGATCGGACCTTCGCTGGCTGCCAGGATCGTAAAGAAGTTCAAGCGGGATACCATGCGGATCATTGATGAGGAACCGGAGCGGTTGGCAGAGGTTCGCGGAATCAGTGAGAATGGCGCCAGGCAGATTGCGGCGCAGGTGGCGGAGAAGCGGGATCTGCGTCAGGCCATGCTTTTTCTGCAACAGTACGGCATTTCCCTGAATCTGGCTGTGAAAATCTATGAGGCATACGGGCCGCAGATCTATACAATTCTTCAGAGCAACCCTTACAAGATGGCGGATGATATTCCGGGCGTGGGCTTTCGTGTGGCGGACGAGATCGCGAAGAAAGCCGGGATTCATTCGGATTCGGATTTCCGGATACGCAGCGGGATTTACTATACGCTGATGCGCGGCGTCCAGGCCGGGCATGTCTATCTGCCGCAGGAGGTGCTGCTGCGGAATGCGTCGAAGTTACTGGGTGTACCGCAGGAAGCGATGGAGAAGCACATCATGGATCTGGTGCTGGATAAGCGACTGGTCGTGAAGGAGCGGGACGGGGAGCCGATCGTTTATGCGGCGACGTATTACTATATGGAGCTGAACACGGCGAAGATGCTGACGGATCTGGATGTGGCTTATCCGATGGACACGAAGCAGATGGAGGACTGGCTGCGCCGGATCGAGGCGGAGGAGAAGCTGGAGTTGGATGTCCGACAGCGAGAAGCGGTTGCGGAGGCGATCGGCCGGGGAGTTACGGTGATCACGGGAGGTCCGGGCACTGGTAAGACAACCACGATCAACACAATTCTCCGCTATTTTGAGATGGAGGGGCTGCAGATCGAGCTGGCGGCTCCGACCGGCCGGGCGGCGAAGCGCATGACGGAGGCGACCGGCTATGAAGCCCGCACCATCCATCGGATGCTGGAATTTATGGGGACTCCGGGCGAGGAGGAGCATGGTGACGGTGTTCATTTCGAGCGGAACGAGAATCACCCGCTGGATGCGGACGTCGTGGTAATCGATGAGATGTCCATGGTGGATATTTACCTGATGTACGCGCTATTGAAGGCGGTTCCGGTGGGTGCACGCCTGATTCTGGTGGGCGACGCGAATCAGCTGCCCAGCGTCGGGCCAGGAAATGTTCTGCGCGATATCATTTCCTCCGGGCAGTTCCATGTTGTGAAGCTGACGCACATTTTCCGCCAGTCGGAGGCCAGCGATATCGTGATGAACGCGCACCGGATTCACTCGGGAGAGTCCATCGACTACGGGAAGAAGAGTAAGGATTTCCTCTTTGTGCGGCGGCAGGACGCGAACAGCATCATCAATGCGACGATTACACTGGTGAAGGAGAAGCTTCCGCCCTATGTCCACGCGAAGATATTCGATGTACAAGTGATGACACCGATGCGCAAAGGGGTTCTTGGTGTGGAGAACCTGAACAAGATCCTGCAAGAGTATTTGAATCCACCGTCGGACAAGAAGAAGGAGCATACCTCCCCACATGGAATCCTGCGTGAGGGTGATAAAGTTATGCAGATCAGGAATAATTATCAGGCGGAATGGGAGATTGTGAACCGCTACGGCATCCCGAAGGAGAAGGGAACGGGGGTGTTCAACGGCGATATGGGTTTCGTGAAGGAACTGAACCTTTTCTCGGAGGAGATTCTGGTGGAGTTCGATGAAGGAAAACAGGTGCGCTATCCGTTCCGGCAAGCGGATGAGCTGGAGCTGGCCTATGCGATTACGGTACATAAGTCGCAAGGCAGCGAGTATCCGGCGGTTGTGATTCCGGTGCTGACGGGTCCGCGCATGCTGATGAACCGGAATTTGATCTATACGGCAGTGACCCGCGCCAGAAAGTGCGTATGCATCGTCGGCGTTCCGGAAGCCTTTCAGTCGATGGTGGACAACGCGGAGGAGCAGAAGCGGTATTCAGGGCTGAATGCCTGTCTGGAGGAGATGGCGCAATGGAAAGAAAATATGGAGAATCTCTGATTAGTCTGTTGTATCCGCGCCGCTGCCCGGCCTGTCACGATATTGTAAGTAAAAGGGGGGAGTGGATCTGCCCGGAGTGCCGGGACGATTTTTCTTTTACGCGCTCTCCGGTGTGCATGAAATGCGGGCAGGAATTGGATGCGGAGGAACAGGAACTTTGCTATGACTGCAGCCGGGGGCATCGGGATTTCGAGCAGTCCACGGCGCTGATCAATTACGACAGCACAGCGGCGGCTTCCATGGCGAAGTTCAAGTACGGCGGCCGCAGAGAGTACGCGGATTACTATATATCGGAGCTTGTGAAGCGAAAAGGGGCTCTGATTGCCGGATGGCGGCCGCAGCTGATTATTCCAGTGCCGGTACATAAGAGCAGGCGGCGGGAGCGCGGCTATAATCAGGCAGAAGAGCTGGCCGTGCGCCTGGGGAAGGCGCTGCATCTCCCGGTGCGGTCGGATCTCCTGGTGAGGGAGAAGAAAACGATTGCGCAGAAAGAGCTGGGCCCGGCGGCGCGCCAGCATAACCTGGAACAGGCACTTCGCGTGAAGCAGCCGCTGACCGGGCTGAAGAGGGTTCTGGTAGTGGACGATATCTATACGACGGGAAGTACGCTGCAGGCGTGTACCCGCGCTCTGCAGGCAGCCGGAGCGGAGAAAGTGTACGGCTGTGTGATCTGTATCGGGCGCGGCCCGTCATAAGACTTCAGAAAATAGAATGGTTAATCGGAAGAGAAAAACGAAAAGCTGCATATAGAAAACAGAAATACAGAAGATAAAAAAGAAGCGATAAAAAAGAAGCAGCAAGAAAAAAATAGTAAGAAAGAAATAGAAGGGAGAATAACTATGACTTATCTCGCAGATGAGAAGCGTTATGAGAAGATGGAATATCCGCGCTGCGGCCGGAGCGGCCTGTGCCTGCCGAAGGTTTCTCTTGGCTTCTGGCACAATTTCGGAGATAACTGCAGCCGCGACAATATGAAGAAGCTGATGTTCACGGCGTTCGACCTTGGCATTACGCATTTTGACCTGGCGAATAACTATGGCCCGGCTTACGGCGCGGCGGAAGCGAATGCCGGACGGATTCTGAAGGAGGATTTCGCGGCTTACCGGGATGAGTTGATTATCAGCACGAAGGCTGGTTACGATATGTGGCCCGGCCCTTACGGAGATCATGGCAGCCGCAAGTACCTGCTGGCCAGCCTGGATCAGAGTCTGAAGCGTTTGGGACTGGACTATGTAGATATTTTCTATCATCATCGCATGGACCCGGATACGCCTCTGGAGGAGACGATGGGCGCTCTGGCGCAGGCGGTTATCAGTGGAAAGGCTCTCTATGTTGGACTCTCGAATTACGATGGCCCAACGATGGAGCGCGCGGCGAAGATTCTGGAGGAGCTGCACTGCCCCTTCGTGATCAACCAGAACAAGTACAGTATCCTGGTGCGCAATATTGAGCAGAATGGTCTGAAGGAGGCCAGCGTGAAGAACGGAAAGGGAATCATTGCCTTCAGTCCGCTGGCACAGGGCATGTTGACGGATCATTACCTGAACGGAATCCCGGCAGACAGTCGCGCGGCGAAGGATGCCCGCTATCTGAAGCCGGAGTTTATTACGCCGGAGAAGGTGCAGGCGCTGCGTGCGCTGAATGCGATTGCGGAGGAACGCGGAGAGACACTGGCCCGTATGGCACTGAAGTGGGTGATGCGCGACGGTGCGGTGACGTCCGTGCTGGTGGGCGCTTCCCGTCCGGAGCAACTGATTGAGAACTGCCGCGCGTTCGAAGGCTCGCCTCTCGGCGAGGAGGAGCTTGTGCGCATTGATGCGGCGACTGCAGGCTTATAGGAGGAATTTTTATGGAGTTGCCGGTTCTGTTTGAAGAGCGTATGCGCCGGATGCTGCCGCCGGAGGAATACGAACAGTTTTTGAAAAGTTATGAGAGAGAGCAGTACCATGCGCTCCGCGTGAATACGCTGAAGATCCGCCGGAAGGAGTTCCTGGAACGTGGTCTCTTCGATCTGGAGCCGGTTCCGTGGTGTGAGAATGGCTTCTACTATGGCGAGAACGAACGGCCGGGAAAGCATCCGTTCCATGAGGCTGGACTCTACTATATCCAGGAACCGAGCGCGATGTCAGCAGCGGCGCTGGCGGATGTGCAGCCGGGAGAATATGTGCTGGACCTCTGCGCGGCTCCGGGCGGCAAGTCCACGCAGCTGGCGTCTGCCCTGCAAGGGCAGGGACTTCTGGTTGCGAATGAGATTCATCCGGCGCGGGCGAAGATCCTTTCTCAGAATATCGAACGAATGGGGGTGCGCAACGCGCTGGTGACGAACGAGACGCCGCAGAGCCTGGCGCTGCGCTTTCCTGCGTTTTTCGATCGGATTATAGTGGACGCTCCGTGCTCTGGCGAGGGCATGTTCTTCAAGGAGGAGCAGGCGCTGATCCATTGGAGTCCGGAGAATGTGCAGATGTGTGCTTCCCGTCAGGATGAGATCCTGGAAGAAGCGGCGAAGATGCTGGCACCGGGCGGAACGCTGGTGTATTCGACCTGCACATTCGCACCGGAGGAAGACGAGGGCAGCATGGTACGCTTTCTGACCGCGCACCCGGAATTCTCGGTGAAGAAGGTTCCTTCGCCGGAGGGCTTCCGTCCCGGTCACCCGGAGTGGGTGGATGGCCCCGAAGAGCTGAAAGCGACTTTTCGTCTGTGGCCGCATGTCTTAAAGGGGGAAGGGCATTACGCAGCTGTCCTGCAGAAGGCGGGCGAGCTTCCGGAGCATGCTTCATTTGGAAAAGTACCGAAGGCGGATCGGGTGGTCTGCCGCGCGTGGGAGGAGTTTGCAGCGGTGAATCTGCGTGAAACACCGGAAGGGATTCCGGTGCTGTTCGGAGAGCAGCTCTACCTGCTTCCAGTGGCGATCCCGCTGAAGGGACTGAAGGTACTGCGGCCGGGGCTGCATGTGGGTACCTGGAAGAAGAATCGTCTGGAGCCTGCGCATGCGCTCGCGATGGTGCTGCGTGCACAGGAGGCGGCGCGCAGCCTGGAGCTGCACCCGAACCCGGATGAGAGCTGGGATATGGTATCGGCCTGGCTGCGCGGCGAGTCGGTTCCTGCGGACGGAGAGAACGGCTGGACGCTGGCACTCGCGGAGGGCTATCCCATCGGTTGGGGAAAGGTTAGTGGCGGTCAGCTGAAGAATCATTACCCGAAAGGGCTGAGAAGATAAAATTTTCCTCCTGTATCGTTGTAATCTGTACTCGTCAGATAAGGTAAAATATGATACAATATAGGCGAATATGAGGAGGGGAGCCATGAAAGAAAAACTTTTAGCAGAATTTTCGAAGATTTTTGGAGACGATGGGCAGGCGGAGCTGTTCTTTTCACCGGGACGTGTGAATTTGATCGGCGAGCATACGGACTATAACGGAGGACATGTATTTCCGTGCGCACTGACGATCGGTACCTATGGTGCGGTGAGAAAGAGAGAGGATCGGAAGCTTCGTCTTTACTCGATGAATTTCTCCGGAACCGGAATCTGGGAGACCTCGCTGGATGAGCTGACGCCCTGCCCGGAGGATCGCTGGACGAATTATCCGAAGGGCGTGCTGTGGGCATTGCAGGAGAAGGGTTATGAGGTTCCGTTCGGATTCGATCTTCTGGTGTACGGCAATATCCCGAATGGTTCCGGACTGTCTTCCTCCGCATCGCTGGAAGTGCTGATCGGTACGATCGCGAAGAAGTTCTATGGCCTGGATATGCTTACGATGGAGGAGATCGCGAAGATCGGCCAGTATTCGGAGAATCACTACAATGGTGTGAACTGCGGTATCATGGATCAGTTCGCGGTTGCCATGGGGAAGAAGAATCATGCGATCTATCTGGACACGGCGACGCTGGAGTACGAGTACGCGCCGCTGGAGCTGGGCGATGCGCGCATCGTGATCGCGTGCAGCAACAAGAAGCGCGGTCTGGCGGATTCGGCTTATAATACGCGCCGCAGCGAGTGCGAGACGGCGCTGCAGGAACTTCAGCAGGTGGTGAAGGTGGATACACTGGGCGATCTGAGCGAAGAGGAGTTCGAACAGTACAAGGACGCGATCAAGGATCCGGTGCGTGTGCGCAGAGCCCGTCATGCGGTCTATGAGAACCAGAGAACCCGCAAGGCAGCGGAAGCTCTGAAGAAGGGCGATCTGGCGGAGTTCGGACGCCTGATGAATGAGTCGCACGTATCGCTGCGCGATGACTATGAGGTAACCGGCATCGAGCTGGATACGCTGGCGGAGACCGCCTGGGAACAGCCTGGTGTGATCGGTTCCCGGATGACGGGCGCCGGTTTCGGTGGATGCACGGTGAGCATTGTGAAGAATGACGCGATCGATGCCTTTATCGAGAACGTTGGGAGGAAGTACGAGTCTGTGATCGGATACGCGGCGGATTTCTATGTTGTGGAGGCCGGCGACGGTGCCCGCAGACTTTCTAAGTAACCGGAGGGGAAGTGCTATGCTGAATCGAGAAATTGCGCGCCTGGTCTCTTACGGTATCGTAACCGGTCTGATTCCGGAGGAGGAGCGGATCTACAGCAGGAATCTGCTGCTGGATCTGTACCATGAGGATTCTTATGAGGAGCCGGAAGCGGAAGGTGTGACGGCAGATGATCTGGAGGATATCCTGAAGGAGCTTCTGGATGAGGCTGTGCGTCGCGGCCTTCTTCCGGAAGACAGCGTGACCTACCGGGATCTCTGGGATACCCGGCTGATGAATTGTCTGGTTCCCCGGCCGAAGGAAGTCATCCGTACCTTCCTGGAGTATGAGAAGGAGAGCCCGAAGAAGGCGACCGATTATTTCTATAAGCTGAGCCAGGACAGCGATTATATCCGCCGTTACCGCGTGAAGAAGGACCTGCGCTGGAAGGTGGACAGCCCCTACGGGCCGCTGGATATCTCCATCAATCTGTCCAAGCCGGAGAAGGATCCAAAGGCGATTGCGGCGGCGGGGCGCGCGGTGGATACTTCCTATCCGAAGTGCCAGCTGTGCAAGGAAGCCGTGGGATACGCCGGAAGAGTGAATTATCCGGCCAGAGAGAATCATCGGGTGATTCCGGTGACGATCGACGGGAAGCAGTGGTGGTTCCAGTATTCGCCGTATGTGTACTATAACGAGCATTGCATCGTTTTCTGCGGAGAGCATACGCCGATGCGGATTGACGCCGGAACTTTCCGGAAGATGTTTGATTTTATCGACCGTTTCCCGCACTACATGGTGGGATCGAACGCGGATCTTCCCATTGTGGGAGGTTCCATCCTGAGCCACGATCATTTCCAGGGCGGCAACTATGAGTTCCCGATGGCAAAAGCGGGGCTGGAGGAAGAGTTCTCCGTGTCTGGTTTTGAGGATGTCAGCGCGGGAATCGTGCGCTGGCCGATGTCTGTGATTCGCTTAAGCAGCGCCAACCGCGCGCAGGTGCAGGCACTGGCGGAGAAGATCCTGAACGCGTGGAGAGGCTACACAGATGAAGCAGCCTTCGTCTTCGCAGAGACGGAGGGAGAGAAACACAATACGATCACGCCGATCGCGCGGATGCGTGACGGCCGCTATGAGCTGGATCTTGTGCTGCGCAACAATATCACGACGAAAGAGCACCCTCTGGGCGTGTATCACCCTCATGAGGAGCTGCATCATATCAAGAAAGAGAATATCGGCCTGATCGAGGTGATGGGTCTGGCGATTCTTCCGGCGCGTCTTCAGAAGGAGCTTACGGCTCTCGGCGAAGCGCTGGTGGATGGCCGGGACATTCGCGGCGATGAGGTTTTGGGAAAGCATGCGGACTGGGCGGAGGAGCTTACCGCTTCCTACGGCAGCTTCCGCAGCGATAATGTGGAACAGATCCTCCGGGAAGAGACCGGAAAAGTATTCTGCCGGGTACTGGAGGATGCCGGAGTGTACAAGTGCAATGAGGAAGGCCGTGAGGCGTTCCGTCGTTTCGTGCGGACACTTTCCCTGTAAGACAGAAGCCGTCTGCAGTTTACTGCGGACGGCTTCTCTTGTAAACGAAAGAGAAGCTGAGAGGAGATATGTGTATGAAACCTACATTGGAATGGCTGAGTGATCCGGAAATCTATCAGGTGGGGCGTGAACCAGCACATTCGGATCACCGTTTCTATACTTCTTATGAGGAGATGCGGCAGCATCCGGAGGGAAGTCTGCGTCAGAGTCTGGACGGGGAGTGGATGTTCGAATACAGCCCGAGTCCTGCGCTTCGCCCGCTGGCGTTCTATCATGCAGGCGTCAATCTTGACAGTTTCGGAACGATTCAGGTTCCGGGTCACTGGCAGACACAGGGGTACGGATGCCCGCAGTATACGAATTCTCTGTACCCGTGGGATGGAAAGGAATTTCTGCGCCCGCCGCATGTCCCGAAGGAAGAAAATGAAGTCGGAAGCTATGCGCGCGACTTTGATCTGGACCCGTCCTGGGAAGGGCGGCGGGTATTTGTGAACTTTCAGGGTGTGGAAACCGCCTTCTATGTGTGGATAAACGGCAGCTTTGTCGGCTACAGTGAGGATAGCTTCACGCCGTCGGAGTTCGAAGTGACCTCGTATTTAAAAGCGGGAAGAAACCGGCTCTGTGTGGAGGTGTACGCGAGAAGCAGCGCGAGCTGGCTGGAGGATCAGGATTTCTGGCGCTTCTCCGGCATTTTCCGCAGTGTATATCTCTATGCCGCGCCGGAAGTGCATGTGAGAGATCTGTTCGTGCAGTCTCCGTTGGTTCGCGATTATCAGGATGGAGAACTGTCGCTTTCCTTCTCGCTGCTGGAGGAGCCTGCGGCGGCATCGTATGATCTGATCCTGAAGGACCCGGACGGGCGTCCTGTGTACGGGACTGGAAAGCTGGCTTTGAAGAAGGAGAATTACCTTACGGCGCAGATCCCGGCGGTGCAGGCATGGAGCGCGGAGC
>JABLTM010093095.1_pt1 | contig 16594 bp, 13 predicted proteins | sample 7160121 | NCBI WGS metagenome assembly JABLTM01 (sample SAMN14651224, study PRJNA627086) | human gut metagenome | isolation source: feces | host: Homo sapiens
AACGAGGGCATGTTCGTGGGTATCATCACCATCGACGATGCAATCGACGTTCTGACCGACGAGAGCACCGAGGATATGCAGAAGATGGCCGCCATTCTGCCGGATGACGATGCCACCACCTACTTTGGCACCAGCGTATGGACCCACGCCAAGCAGCGCATTCCCTGGCTGCTGATCCTGATGCTGTCGGCCACCTTCACCGGTATGGTCACCACCCACTATGAGGAGGCCTTTGTGAGCCTGCCGCTGCTGGTCTCCTTCATGCCCATGCTGATGGACACCGCCGGCAACTGCGGCAACCAGATCAGCACCCTGATGGTGCGTGGTCTGGCCCTGGGCGAAGTGGAGCCCTCCGACTTTGTAAAGGTTCTGGGCAAGGAGCTGCGGGTCTCTGCCATCGTGGGCGCGGTGCTGGGCATCGTCAACGGCCTGCGCATCTATTTGATGTACACCTTCCTGTTCCCCGGTCAGTATCAGAACGTCATGGGCTATGCCATCGTGGTCAGCGTGTCGCTGTTCTTCAGTGTCATTCTGGCAAAACTGGTGGGCGGCATGCTGCCGCTGGCCGCCAAGAAGCTGGGTGCTGACCCGGCCATCATGGCAACGCCCTTCATCACCACCATCGTGGATGCCTGCAGTTTGATCCTGTACTTCCAGATCGCACAGCTGGTGTTCCGCAATATGATGTAAAACAGGAAAACTCCCTCCGTCATGGCGTGAACCGTGACGGAGGGAGTTTTTTTACTGGGCACAGAGTGGGACGGAACGCAAGCAATCGCGCGATTCCGGACGCATTCCGGAGCAAAAACGGCATGTGGAGCACTCTCTGCCGGAGAACGGCGGCAGACGGTGGAAAACCGCAGTTTTCCCCGCTTTTTCCACACGAAAAAGCGGCGTTCCCGTTCTGTGGAAAACTCAGGACTTCTTTTTTCCAATCTGGAGAGGGACCGAATCGTCAGCCGGAACGAACTGTAAAAAGAAAAGAAAATCCTTCGACTTTCTTTTATATAAAAGGCAAAGTGCCCACTTTTCTTCCCAGAAACTGGCATGAATCGCCGGGCTGCATTACGGCTTGTATAAGCAAAACCGGATTTCCATGTGGAAAACCCGGTGGAAAAAGTGGAAAACCTCGTGGGAAACTGGGCCTTTTTTTCACAAAATCAGTGGAAAACCCGGTGGAAAAAGTGAAAAGTTCTCTCCGGAATGGAAAAACACCACCCTTTTTTGTTGTGAAATGGGCCGGAGTGTGGCTGCATTTTGCTGTAACGGCCTGAGTTTTTCCCCGCCGGTGTGCACACCGCGCCGGAGTGCCTGTTTTTTCTTGAATGCCCTGTCCAATCATGGTACAATAACCTCAGACAAGCGTGAAACACCAACTTCTGGAGGCATGATGCATGAACAATTGGCTGAACAAGTTGGAGCGCAAATATGGGCGCTTCGGCATTCCAAACCTGACCAACATTCTGGTGGCGGGGCAGATCCTTGTCTTTGCCATTGAGCTGTTTATCGACCGCACCATCACCGCCTGGGTGGGCCTGAACCGGTTTTTCCTGCTGCAGGGGCAGATCTGGCGGGCGATCACCTTTGTGTTCATCCCCTTCTCCGGCGGCAGCATCCTCAGCGTGGTGCTGGGCATCTACTTTACCTGGTTCGTGGGCACGGCGTTGGAAAAGGAGTGGGGCGATTTCCGCTATACCCTCTATTTCCTGCTGGGCATGGTGGGCACGGTGCTGGCCTGCCTGCTTACCGGCGTGACGGCCAGCACTTACTGTCTGTCCCTTTCGCTGCTGCTGGCCTTTGCCATGCTGTACCCGGAGGTACAGCTGCTGCTGTTCTTCGTGATCCCCATCCGGGTGAAGTATTTCGGCTTCTTTGCGGCGGCCCTGTGGGTGTTCAGCTTCCTGTCCGCGCCGCTGGCCGGCAAGCTGAGCTACCTGCTCAGTATGCTGAACGTCTGGGTATTCTTTGGCCCCATGGCCTACCGCAGTGTGCGGGCCTGGATCCGCCGCGAGCAGTGGAAGCGCAAGAACCGGCGGTAAACTGCTGTCACTCGGAACCGGCCTGCCGATGGCAGGTGAAGCATAAAGCAAAAGGAGCATATCCACCATGATGCTGGACCGCATGGAAGGCAACGCAGAACTGAAAACCAGCGTGCACCAGATGCTGGCGTCCCGCCGCTTGACCCACAGCGTATTGCTGGTGGGCGAAGAGGGGCTGGGGGCCGGGTTTGCGGCCCGCTGCATTGCCGCAGATTATCTCTATCCGGCCGGTGGTGCCCCCGCCGAGGCCCTGCTGCGGGGCGAATGCTGCCGCGCTGTGGGCAAGGCCGGCAAACGCGACAGCGGCCAGATCGAGACCGGCATCGTGCGCGAAGCCATCTCGGTGGAGGGTATGGGGGCTGGCGGCCGGTATCTGGTCAGCCAGGTCACCGCCATGCGCAGCGAGATCTTCAACACCAGCCTGTCGGCCGAGGGCCGCGCAGTGCTGCTGTATCATGTGGAACGCATGAACGAGGAATCCGCCAACGCTCTGCTGAAGGTCATGGAGGAGCCGCCGGAGGGCGTGCTCTTCCTGCTCACGGCCGATTCGCTGGCCGGGGTGCTGCCCACCATCCGCAGCCGCTGCGTCAGCTTTGCCATCGCGCCGGTGTCCCCGGCGGACTGTGCCCGCTACTGCACCGCCCATGGGGTGGACAAAAAGACGGCGGCACTCTACAGTGAACTGTTCGACGGCCACATTGGCACGGTGCTCACGGCGGCCCGCGACAAGGCTCGCACCGAGCAGGTGGACAAGGCCATGGAACTGGCCCGGGCCGCGCAGGCGGGCGACAGCTACACCGCCGCCGTGCTGCTGGCCCCCTACGAAAAAGACAAGGCCGGTGCGGCAGCTCTTTTGCGGGACCTCCGGGCCGTGGCAGCGGCGGGGCTGCAGGGCAGCCCCCATGCCCCGGTACAGGGCCAGCAGGCCCAGCGTACCCTGCGGCTGGCCGAAGCTGCCATCCAGCGGCTGGGCGCACAGGTGAACCCGAAGATCGTACTCACCGTATTTGCCGCAAGGCTGGCGCATGCATAAAAAAGACAAAAACAAACAGAGAACCCCTCCGGCGCTTGCGGTACACCGGAGGGGTTCTCTGTTTGGGGTATTGCTTTGGTGTGAGGAGGAATCATGTGTAAGGGGGCGGTTGCGGCCCCGCGTCCCTTACAGGCCCTAGTATACCCGATTTTGCAGGAAAAGTCATTACCTTTCTGTGAAAAAATCAAAAAAACAGAAATTTTAAATGAAAATACGTCAGATTGCTTCAAAGATTCCGGTTCGGGTATTGCCGCGCACGGTCACACTTTCATCGCCGTAGGAAAAGGTGATCTCCAGCGTATGCCCCGTTGTGTACAGGGTGCTGTACTCGTCTTTGGTCAGCGAAATCCCGGTTTCCGCAAAACAGATCTCCTGCGGCTGGAGGGTTTCAAGGTGGCCTTTTTCCTCTGGAGTGAAACGGGAAGTATGGGTACAGGCATAGAGCCGGTAATGATTCCGCGGCTGGCCGTCCATCCGGATGGTGAAATTGTCCAGAACATCCCCGTTTTCGGCAACGCCACGGAACGGCAGCTGGGCGGCTGTGTCATTGCTGTTCTGCATGGTAAAGTAGATCGGCAGACTGTAAGAAGGGACCTGGGTGAGAAAATCACTGCTCCAGAAACCGGAAAGCACAATGCCGCCCACCGCCGGCAGGACGGTGCTTTCCACCGGCCCGGCGGTGTATTCGGTGCTGTAATGATCCGGAAGCAGGTAGCCGGTAAAGGTCTGGCGCTGCCCGCCGTAAAGCAGTGTGAGGCTCCAGGGTGCAGGGTCAACGGTCCGCAGACCGGCGCTCAGATCCTCCGGCTGCAGCTTGCAGCTGTAAGAGATGGTCTGGGTCTCCCCGGCTTTCAGCTGGACGTCCTGCACATATCTGAAGCCGTTCCACTTGTTCAGGCCGGTAAAGGTAAACTCTCCGCCGTAACGGCTGTTTCCGAGCATGGGAACAAAGTTTTCTTGATTGAAATAGGCCGCAGAGGAATGGTGTTCTCTATATTCAGATGGATCTCCATCTGCCGGAAATTATTTCCGTAATCCTTGGCAAAGGCACGGACGTAATTCACCCGCAGGCCGCCTACCGTGGGCACAGCAGCGCCGCCCTCCGCAGGGTCGCCTGCGCCGCAAAGCAGGCCGGATACCGCAGAGCCGAGCATCAGGCAGCCGGAAACTTTCAGGAAGCTGCGGCGGGAAATTTTACAGGACATAAACATCCTCCTCTCAGAAATCAAGCAGATATTACCTGCTTTTAGCATACGCGATGTGCAACTGGAATGCAACATGATCCTTGCAATGCGGCAGAAATTGGTCAATCTGCTGTGATTTTCAGTTCCCGTGCGTGTACTTTACCATGTTCCACATAGTGCTCTGCGTTGCGCAGGTTGGCTTCGATCTGTGCCTCGGTCACGGGTTTGATCACCCGGGCAGGGACGCCCACGGCCACCGATCCGTCCGGGATGACCATGCCCTCCGGCACCAGTGCCCCGGCCCCGATGATGCAGTTTTTGCCCACCACGCAGTGGTTCAGCAGGGTGGCGTGCATCCCGATCAGGGTGCCGTCGCCCACGGTGCAGCCGTGTACCACGGCGCTGTGGCCCACGGTGACGCTGCGGCCCAGAGTCACGGCCCCGCCTACGTCGCAGTGCAGCACGGCATTGTCCTGCACGTTGCTGTTCTCGCCGAGGGTCAGGGTACCGTCGTCGCCGCGCAGCACGGCCCCATACCATACGGTGGAGCCGGGCTTCAGGATCACATCGCCCTGCACGGTAGCGCTGGGAGCCACAAAGGCCGCGCCTTCGTTGCGGGGACTTTTTCCACAAAAGGACAGGAACATTGTGAAAAACCACCTTTCTCTTTTGGTTCGTTTATGGTATTCTTATAAGTAAGGAACAAAAATGTGCGCACCGGTTTTGCCGGAGCGGGATTCAAGGGGGTGCCTTCATGCTTCACAACACGTTCTGCCGCCGGTTGGCGGCGCTGGTGCTTACGCTGGCGGTCGCCGTCAGTGCAGTGCTGCCGGTATTTGCAGTATACCCCATGCCCATCCAGACGGCAACCGAGACCGAGGCCGTGTACCTGTTCAATGCCGATACCGGCAAGACACTGCTGACCCAGAATGCCGACCAGCCCCGCTATGTAGCCAGCCTGACCAAGATGATGACGGCCCTGCTGCTGCTGGAAAGCGGCAAGGACCTGAACGGCGAGGTCACGGTGCCCACCGATCTGACCCAGGAGTTCAAGGACATCCAGAACGCCAACGGCACCACCATGGGCCTGCGCATCGGGGAGACGGTGCGCCGCATCGACCTGCTGAACGCCCTGCTCATCACCAGTGCCAACGACGCGGCCAGCGTCATCGCCTGGGACGTGGGCGGCAGCCTGAATGCCTTCATCCAGCAGATGAACGCCCGTGCCGCCGAGCTGGGCTGCACCAGTGCCACCTTTACCTGCGCCCACGGCCTGTACGATTACGGCAATGTGGCCTCGGCAGAGGACATGGCAAAGATCGCGGCGGCCTGCGCGGCCAACGAGACCTTTGCGCAGGTGGCCGGTTCCACCACCTATACGCTGGGCCAGACGAATTTCCACAGCGAGCAGCGCACCATCAGCAGCTCCAACCCGCTGATGGACGCCTCTGGTGCTTATTATAAGGATTCTGTCAAGTGGGTCAAGGGCGGTTTTACCACCCTGGCAGGCCGCTGTGCGGTGGCCCTTGCTCAAAAGGACGGCCACACCTACGGCCTTGTGATCCTGGGCAGCGACAGCAACGAGCATCTGTACAGTGAGTGTGATGCGTTGTTTGACTGGGCCTTTGCCAGCTTTGCTGACCGGCCGCTGGTGGACACCCAGACCGTGGTGACCACTGTGGACCTGACCAAATGCCGCACCCATCCGGAGGTGGAACTGTATGCGGCTGCTCCGGTCAGCGGCTACGGCCACGCGGACGACAAGGTGAGCTATTCCTTTGACCTGCCCGAGAGCGTGTCGGCCACCGTGAAAAACGGCCAGAAGCTGGGCACCGCCACGGTGTATCTGGACGGCTGCGAGGTAGGCCAGGTGGATCTGGTGACCCATCAGGAGTACGTCTCCAACTTCCGCACCGACAGCCGGTCCACCCTGCTGCTGTTGGCCGCACTGGCGGTCATCCTGCTCGTGCTGAGCGTTGTCACGCTGGCATGCGGCGGCGGTTCCCTCAATCTGAACCGGCGGCGCAGAATGAAGCGGAGAAGATAAGCCGAACGATAAGAGCCGCTGCTGCACATCATCCGTGCAGCAGCGGCTCTTTTTGCATATTACACCGCGCCGTAGATGCCGTGCACCGATACTTCGCCGGTGAACACATGCACTTCGCCGCTGTCGGTGCGCACCACAAGGCGTCCTTCCTCGTCCACGTCGATGGCCTCCCCGGCGCCCTGCCCGCCCTCCGGCAGGTCAAAGGTGACCCGGCGGCCCAGATTGACGCAGGCGGCCTTGTACTCCTCCCGGAAGGGCGCAAAGCCGTCCCGGGCAAAGGTGTACAGGTTGCGGTCAAAGCCAAAGTCGGTCAGGCCCTCGGCCAGCCAGGCAGGGTCGGCGGCAAGATCAACGTTTGCCCCCTGCAGTGCCAGCGAGGTGCCGTTGGGCAGGTTGGCGGCGTCAAAATAGCTCTGGGGCTGGGCCAGATTGATGCCGATGCCGCACAGGATGCCGCGCCCCTGCTGCTGGTAACCGTAGCTCACGCTTTCGCACAGGATGCCCACGACTTTTTTGCCGTTGAGCAGCAGGTCGTTGGGCCATTTGATCTGGCAGTCCACGCCGTAGCGCAGCTGCAGCTGGCGGCGCACCGCCAGACTGGCCAGCAGCGGCAGGGTGGCAGGCTGGGCCAGCGGCTCCCGGATGGCCACCGTATAGTACAGGGCCTTGCCCTCGGCATTCACCCAGCTGCGGCCCAGACGGCCGCGCCCGGCGGTCTGGTTTTCGGTATACACGGCCCCCACCGGACCGAATTCTTCAAAATGCTCTTTCACATAGGCGTTGGTGCTGCCGCATTCCGGCAGATAGCGCACCTCGTTGATGCTCATTGCTTCGGTACCTCTTTATGCTCATAGGCGGTCACCTTGCCGTTTTCCAGCGTCAGCAGGCCGTAGGTGTCGGGGCCGGTGTAGCAGCGGCCGCAGGAGCCAGGGTTGAACAAAAACACCTTGCCCCGCTGCTCGGCATGGGGAACATGGGTGTGGCCGAACAGGGCCAATTCCGCGCCCCGGGCGGCAGCGGCATCTGTCAGCGTGTCCAGATCGTATTTTACGCCGTACATATGGCCGTGCGTATAGAACACGATGGTCTGGTCAAAGGCGGCCAGACCGTCCATCGGCTCCAGAGCGCCGTAGTCGCAGTTGCCGGCCACCGAGTAGGCCCGCAGCCGGGGGTACGGGGTCAGGGCCTGTTCCAGGTCCCGCAGGCCGTCGCCCAGAAAAACCAGGGCGTCAATGTTCGCATTCTCCTTCAGCAGCACCCGCTCAATGGCGGCGCGTCCGCCATGGCTGTCGCTCAGGACCAGAAGTTTTGTCACGAAAAAAGTCCTCCTCTTATCATTCCGCAGTCTGCCGGTCCTGTTGCAGCACCAGCAGCTGCTTGTACACTTCGCTCTTGGAATAGGGCGTGCCCTGTGCCGCCGCCTTGGCCGCTGCCGTGGGGCCAAAGCCCTCACCCGTCAGCTCCAGTGCCCGCTGCGCTGCCTGCTCCAGCGTCAGCCCGGCGTCGGCATCCTCCCCGGCGGGGGCACCGGCCATCACCAGCACATACTCGCCGCGGGGGTCGTTGGCCCTGTAGTGCTCCACGGCCTCGCCCAAGGTCGTTTTCCAGATCTCCTCGTGGAGCTTGGTCAGCTCCCGGCACAGGGTGATGCTGCGCTCCGGGCCAAAGGCGGCGGTCAGGTCGTCCAGGGTGGTGCGCAGCTTGTGGGGTGCTTCGTAAAAGATCACGGTGCGCTTTTCGTGCAGAAGATCGGCCAGCCGTTCCTTTTTCTGCTTGCGGTTCACCGGCAGAAAGCCCTCGAATACCCAGCGGGAGGTGTCCTGCCCGGACACGGCCAGTGCTGTGACGCAGGCCGAGGCAGCCGGCACCGGCACCACCTTGATGCCGCGGGCCAGAGCGTCCCGCACGATCACCTCACCGGGGTCGGAAACGCAGGGCATGCCCGCATCGGAGCACAGCGCACAGCTCTCCCCTGCCTCGATGCGCTGCAGAATGGCCTCGCCCTTCTGCAAAGCGTGCTCGTAGTAGCTGACCATGGGCTTTTTCAGGCCCAGAAAGTTCAGCAGCTTCATGGTCACGCGGGTGTCCTCGGCGGCAATGAAGTCTGCCGCGCCAAAGGTGGCGGCCACCCGGGGCGGCATGTCGTCCAGGTTGCCGATGGGGGTTGCCACGATGTAAAGAGTTCCTGCCATAGTTACCTCCCGTAGAGCGCCGCTCCGGCGCTGATGAGCACATCCGGCTCCACACGCAGGCCGGTCTTGCGGTTTTTCTGGGCTTCCACAAGGAAAAGCCACGGGGCTGCGTCTGCTCGGTTCTTGACGAAGGCCAGCCGCTTGGGCTCCAGCCGGTGGGCCCGCAGCACATCCAGCACTTCGGCCAACCGCTCCGGCCGGTGGCACAGTGCCAGCCGCCCGCCGTCCTTCAACAGGCGGAACGCGCAGGCACACACATCGTCCAGCGTGCAGGTGTTTTCGTGCCGGGCCAGCGCGTGGGCCGCATTCTGACTCTGAGGCCCGGCGGTAAAATAGGGCGGATTGCACGCACACACGTCAAAACTGCCCTCCCCCTGCCGGAAGGTGCGCAGGTCGGCGCAATGGGGCGTGATGTGGCCGATGCCTTGCTCGGTGACAGCATCGGCCAGCAGGGCGCTGCCCTCGGGTTGAAGCTCCAGCGCCGCACAGGGGCCGCGGTGGCCGCGGTCGTGCCACTCCAACGCCACGATGCCGCAGCCGGAGCACAGGTCGGCCGCCGTCTGGCTGCGTTTTGGCTCGCAGAAGCGGGCCAGCAGCAGCGCGTCCGACCCGAACCGGTGGGCAGGGGTGCAGTAGACCTTTGTTCTATTATACAAAACTTCGGTAGAATGTTCCATAGACAGTGTGCCGATTCCTCTCAGAAAAATAACCGGAATTGCTCCCGGAATTTGTGCAAAAACAAAAAGCAGCAGACCCGCCTGAACAGGTCTGCTGCCTTGGATGCGTTATTCCGGCAATGCCGCTGATTATTCAGCGGTGATTGCACCGGTGGGGCAAGCGCCCTCGCAAGCGCCGCAATCGATGCAAGCGTCTGCGTTCACAACTGCAACGCCGTTCTCAACGGCAACTGCACCAACCGGGCAAGCGCCCTCGCAAGCGCCGCAGCCAACACATGCGTCAGAAACCTTGTGTGCCATAATAAAATCTCCTTTTATCCCCGTGCCCGTTGTAATGTATGAAGAAATGTGTCAGGCACGGCTGTACACATCTCTCCGGAATTCATATCCTTGCCTGCATTTTAACAAAGCCGAAAAGAAAAGGCAAGACTAACCGTAAGCGCCCCGCACCAAAAGGAGATTTTTTGTTGGGTTGCACAAAAGCATGGGCTAACTTATGGACAAAATTGCCGGAGATTTTTGGCGAAAATCACGAAGAACGGTTAGTTTTACTTTACTAACCGCTTGGATGCTCAGCCATTCTTCTCGCTGCGCTTTTTGGCGTAGCAGCCGCCTGCACAGCGCTTGTCGTCATCGGAGGAAGCCACCACCGGGGCGGGGTTGCGCACACCGGAATAATCGTCGTCCGGGTCGGGGCGGCGGGGTGCGCGCTTGCCGCCGCTGATGTATTCGCACACGCCTACCTTGTAGTACCGGGGCGACAGGCTCTCGGTGCCGCAGCGCACCCGCAGATAGCCGGACACCGGGTTCACTTCCAGCACGGTGCCCAGACCGTCCGGGGTGCGCACGGTGCTGCCCACCATGGGCATGATGCTGTTCAGGTATTCGTAAGCGTTTTCCTCATAGGCCAGGCAGCACATCAGGCGGCCGCAGGCACCGCTGATCTTGGTGGGGTTCAGCGACAGGCCCTGCTCCTTGGCCATCTTGATGGAAACGGGCTGGAAGTCCTTGAGGAAGCGGCTGCAGCAGAAGGGCTGGCCGCAGATGCCCAGACCACCGATCATCTTGCTCTCGTCGCGCACGCCGATCTGGCGCAGCTCGATGCGGGTGTGGAAGATGCCGGCCAGATCCTTGACCAGCTCACGGAAGTCCACGCGGCCGTCGGCGGTGAAGTAGAACATGATCTTGGAACGGTCGAGGGTATACTCGGCCTCTACCAGCTTCATTTCCAGCCCGTGGCGGGCAATGCAGTCCTGGCAGGTGCGGTAGGCGCGCTTTTCGTCCTCGCGGTTCTGGCGCATCCGGCGCACATCCACGCTGTCGGCCATGCGGGTAATGGGCTTGAGGGCCTTGGGCACCGCCGCGTCGGCGATCTCCTTGACGCCCTGCACCACCTCGCCGCACTCGATGCCGCGGGCAGTCTCCACGATGACGTAATCGCCGGTACGGATATCCGCATCGGCAGGGTCAAAATAATAGCTTTTGCCGTTTTCTTTGAAACGGACCGAAATGACTTTTTTCATAGTTCTCCTCGTCTGCTGGTTCGCTCTATCGGGAAAAAGGCCGCAAAAGGGCCTATTGCTCCATTCTGAACTCTAGTATACCATATTTAAAAGCACATTTCCACGCAAAAAACAAAATGCGCCCGGTGCAATGATCCGGCCCTCCGGACCGTATTTCAGGCGGAGTGTGACGGAATTTGGTCCCGAACAGACGGCAAAGATTAAAAGTTTTGCGAAAGAAAGCGGTTGGGTCTGTTGCAACCTTACATCTTCTGTGTATAATAGGAATGTTAAAGTGTGAACGACCCTTGCGGGGGATGACTGCGGTGCTGCGGCGCATGGCAGGGAAACGGTAGGAAAAATGGAAAAATTCAGTGTCAAAAAGCCATTCACGGTGCTGGTGGCCGTGGTGATGGTGCTGATCCTGGGCTTTGTGGCCATCACGAAGATGCAGACCAATCTGCTGCCCGACGTCAGCACGCCGTATCTGATGGTGGTCACCGTATACCCGGGTGCCAGCCCGGAGCGTGTGGAGAGCGAAGTGTCGGACGTGCTGCAGAACGCCCTCACGGTGCCCGGTGTGGAGAACATCACGGCCACCTCGGCGGAGAACTACAGCCTGCTGCTGATGCACTTCACCGATGATACCGACATGAACAGTGCCCTGGTGAAGGTGTCCAACAAGCTGGATCAGGCCAAGAGCGACCTGCCCAGCAGCTGCCTGACGCCCTCCATCATTGAGTACAGCCTGAACATGAACGCCTTCATGACCGTGGCGGTGAGCCGGGAGGGCAGCGACATCTACCAGATGTCTGAGCTGGTCAAGGACACGCTGGTGCCCTATGTGCAGCGCAAGGGCGGCGTGTCCAATGTGTCGTCCAGCGGTCTGGTAGAAAAGCTGGTGCAGGTGCAGCTGAATCAGGACAAGATCGACGAGATCAACGCCCAGCTGCTGGACCTGATCGACACCAAGCTGGCGGACGCCCGTGCCCAGCTGGACAGTGCGGAAAGCCAGATCGCCGCCGGCCGCGCCGAATACGACCGGCAGATGAAGAACTTTGGCAACACCGTGTCCAACACGGTGCTGGCCTCCATGAGCACCGAGGTAGGCAACGCGGTGGATGTGGTGCGCAAGCAGGCCCAGGCGTTGATGGAAAGCGTGAACCAGCTCATTGCCGTGGTCAAGGAGCCGGAGATCCAGCAGGCACTGATCGAGGTGCAGCAGGGTCTGCAGAAGGTGCTGGACAAGTTCGACAACACCGGCATGCGGGACATCGACTCCCTGATCGAGGTCGTGTCCGAACTGCGTGACGTGACCGACAAGCTCACCGATGCCCTGCAGAAGCTGCAGGAGCGGGTGAACACCGAGACCGGTACGGAGGGCAGCAGCGCTGCGGATCTGGCGGACGAGCTGCAGCTGCAGCAGAGCCTGCAGGTGATCTACAGCACGCTGGAAGATACCATCAAGGCCATGGACAATGTGCCGCAGCTCATGAGCACCTTCTCCGGTGCACTGGGCAGCTTTACCCAGCAGCAGCTCAATGCCTACATGCAGTTTACCGAGGCCCGCGAGCAGCTCAACGAGTACGAAAAGCAGCTGGAAACGGCCAAGCAGGAGTACGAGACGGCCCGCACCCAGGCGCTGGCCCAGGCGGATGTGCAGAAGCAGCTGGACATCAACACCCTGTCCACCCTGATCTACGCCCAGAACTTCTCCATGCCGGCAGGCTATGTGCAGGACGCCAGCGGCGAGTCCTGGCTGCTGAAAGTCGGCGAGGAGTACAACAGCGTGGATGACATTGCCGGTGCCCTGCTGCTGCATGTGGACGGCTACGGCGACGTGCGCCTGTCCGATGTGGCGGACGTGGAGGTCATCGACAACGCCGCCGACAGCTTCACCCGCCTGAACGGCGAACAGGCCGCCGTGCTCAAAATTTATAAAAACGCTACCTCCAGTGCCAGCGACGTCTCGGACAACTGCCTGAGCGCCTTCCAGGAGCTGGAAGCCCAGTACGACGGCCTGCACATCGTGGTGCTGTCCAACCAGGGCAACTATATCACCATCATCATCCGCAGCATCCTCACCAGCATGGCGGTGGGCGCTGCACTGGCCATCATCGTGCTGGCCATCTTCCTCAAGGACGTCAAACCCACGCTGGTGGTCGGCATCAGCATCCCGCTGTCGGTGCTGTTTGCCGTGGTGCTCATGTACTTTACCAATCTGGACATGAACGTCATGACCCTGGCGGGCCTCTCCCTCGGCATCGGCATGCTGGTGGACAACTCGGTGGTGGTCATCGAGAACATCTACCGCCTGCGCAGCCGGGGGGTCCCGGCGGCCCGCGCCGCCGTGCAAGGCACAAAGCAGGTAGGCATGTCCGTCATCGCCTCTACCCTCACCTCGGTGTGCGTGTTCCTGCCGGTGGTGTTCTCCTCCAGCATCGTGCGCAGCCTGATGCTGCCCATGTCGCTGTGCATCGGCTACTGCCTCATGGCGTCCCTCATCGTGGCTGTCACCGTGGTGCCGGCGGCTGCCTCCACCGTACTGAAAAAGGCCGAGCCCAAGCGGCTGGTCTGGTTTGAAAAGGTCCAGGACAAGTACGTCCAGAGCCTGAAATGGTGCCTGCAGCACCGTGCCGTGCCGCTGGTAGCTGCTGTGGTGCTGCTGGTGTTCAGCGGCTGGCAGGTGCTGAACATGGGCATCGAGCTTCTGCCCCAGATCACCAGCAACGAGGCGGTCATCACGCTGTCCACCGACGCAAGCCTGAGCAAGGAGGAATCCTACGTTGTGGCCGGCAAGGCCGTGGAAGCTGCCATGGCCGTGGACAATGTGACCGAGGTGGGCATCACCACCGACACCAGCGTGGCGGGCATGGACATCAGCCAGCTGGGCCTGCCCAGCACCATCACCGACCTGCTGGCTGCCGCCAGCAGCTACGGCAAATATCAAATCAACGTGATGCTGAAGGAGGATCTGTCTTCCCGTCAGATCGAGACCGCCCGGCAGGCGCTGGAAACCGCCATTGCCGGGGTGGAACAGTGCACCGGCACGGTGGAGATCTCCGGCATGACCGGGGAGCTCACCAGCCAGCTGTCCAGCGGTCTGTCCATCAAGATCTATGGTTCCGATGTGAACACCCTCACCGCCCTGTCGGAAAAGGTGGTGGACATCGTGAACAGCACCCCCGGTTTTGCCAACGCCACCAACGGCCTTGGCGCCGGTGACTCCACTATCATCCTGAAGGTGGACCGCGACAAGGTGCGCGCCTACGGCCTGACCGTGGCCGAGGTGTATCAGAAGATCGCCCAGCGGCTCACCACCACCGCCACGGCCCAGACCCCGGTGACGGTGGATGGCACCACCATGGACGTAAAGATCACCAATGATCTGGACCCCCTGACCAAGGAAAACATGATGGACATGACCTTTGACACCAGCGTCCTGAACACCGATGGCGAGACGGTGACCGGCACCTGTACCCTGGCTGACATTGCCACCTGGGAGACCGGCACCGCGCCGGACTCCATCACCAGCGAGAACCAGACCGAGTACGTCACCGTCACGGCCGACACGCTGGACGGCTACAACACCACCGTGCAGTCCCGCGTTCTGCAGAAGGCCCTGAACGAGTTTGCGGCCGGCAGCGAGATGCCGGAGGGCTGCAACTTCTCCATGGGCGGCGAGACCGAGAGCGTGGACTTCATGGTCAGGGAAATGTTCCAGTGGATGGCCCTGGCCCTGCCCTTTGTGTATCTGGTCATGGTGGCGCAGTTCCAGAGCCTGCTGTCCCCCTTCATCGTGCTGTTTACCGTGCCGCTGGCCTTTACCGGCGGCCTGATCGGCCTGCTGGTCACCGGCCAGCAGCTCACCATGATCTCCCTCATGGGCTTCATCGTGCTGATGGGCACCGTCGTCAACAACGGCATCGTGTTCGTGGACTACGCCAACCAGCTGCGCATGGGCGGCATGGAGCGGCGCGCCGCGCTGATCGCCACCGGCAAGACCCGTATGCGCCCCATCCTGATGACCACCCTGACCACCGTGCTGGCCATGCTGCAGATGGTGTTCAGCGGCGATATGGCCAGCCAGCTGATGAGCGGCATGGCCATCGTGATCATCTGCGGCCTGAGCTACGCCACCCTGATGACCCTGTATATCGTGCCCATTCTGTACGATGTCCTGTTCAAAAAGCCGCCGCTCAGTGTGGATGTGGGCAGCGACGACGATCTGGACGACATCCCGGACGATGCAGCCGAGTTCATCGCGGCACAGGGTGCCGCACAGCCCCAGCCGTAAAAGAAGTTTCTGTTTGGAGCACCTCGTATCCTGTCTGTTGGGATACGGGGTGCTTTTTTGTGCGGCAGCACCGGTGGTGTTCTATAATTCCTACAAAAAATCCCCTGAAAAATTGGATGCAAATTCTAAAAGGATGCTCACACAAACACGCAAAACTGTGATATAATCATAAATACAGTAGAAAGACGGGGGCAGTCTGCCCGGCCGTGTGTTCCAAAAATCCTTAGGAGGCGATGCCCAATGGCACAGATCCGCTCAAAGCCCTTCGGAGTGACCAAAGAGGGCGCGAATGTAACGGAGTATACCCTGTCCAACCCCGGCGGATTGTCGGTGAGTGTGCTGGACTACGGCTGTGTGATCAAAAACATTATCGTACCGGCCAAAAACGGCCCGGTGGATGTGGTGATCGGCCACGACACCATGGCCGATTACGAGGCGGACTTCCTGTCCCCTTCCAGCACCTGCTGCGGTGCGTTCGTGGGGCGCTACGCCAACCGCATTGAGAATGCAGAGTTCAGCGTGGGCGGCGCGACCTACAAGCTGGAGGCTAACAACGGCCCCAACCACCTGCACGGCTGCTTCAACCGCAAGCTCTACCGGGTCAAATCCTTTGGCGACACCCTGCTCATGGAAGCCGAAAGCCCCGACGGCGAGGACGGATTCCCCGGCAACCTGAAGATCGCGGTGCGCTATACCCTCACCGAGGACAATGCATTCCGCATGGATTACCGCGTCTCTTCCGACGCGGACACCATCGTGAACCTGACCAACCACAGCTACTTCAATCTGGACGGCGGCGGCGACGTGCTGAACCAGAAGCTGCGCATCTATGCATCCCGCTATCTGGAAGGCAACAATCAGTGCTGTCCCACCGGTGCCATTCTGCCGGTGGCGGACACGCCCATGGACTTCACCGCGGGCAAGCTCATCGGCCGGGAGATCGACACCGGCTTTGCCCAGACCACCATGGTGGGCGGCGGCTACGACCACTGCTATGTCATCGACCGCGCCCGCGGTTCCAGCCAGAGCATCTGCGCCTGGGCCACCAGCGACAAGACCGGCATCAGCATGAAGCTGTACACCACCCAGCCGGGCATCCAGCTGTACACGGCCAACTTCCTGCAGGACTGCCCCAGCCCCGGCAAGGGCGGCAAGCCGCTGCAGAAATACGGCGGCTTTGCGCTGGAAACGCAGCACTACCCCTGCAGCCCCTCCCACCCGGAGTTCCCCTCCACGGTGCTGCGGGCCGGCAAGGTGTTCCGCGCCACTACCACCCTGCGCTTCTTCACCGGCAAGCAGTGCGGGAAACTGTAACGACTCAGAACGGACGGCTGCCGGAAACGGACGGCTGTCCGTTTTCTTTCGCCCATTTGCACAAAGAGGGCCATCCATCCATTTGCGGCAGACAAAAAATGCTTTGAAATCAGAAATTGCAAAATTAAAGATGCAACAAAATTGCATGTAAATAAAAACCGCGTCCCTTGATTCTGCGCAGAGAACGTTGTATTCTTTAAGCAGGCCGGGACGCGCCCGGCCGCAGCTGAACAAGTGATAAGTGAGAGAGGTACTGGACTATGGCAATTTCATCTATGAGCATTTATAAATCTCCAATCGACACGAATT
>JABLTM010020048.1_pt1 | contig 16486 bp, 19 predicted proteins | sample 7160121 | NCBI WGS metagenome assembly JABLTM01 (sample SAMN14651224, study PRJNA627086) | human gut metagenome | isolation source: feces | host: Homo sapiens
AAAACGACATAGATTCTATTCAGCTTTGACTATCGCTGCTTAACTTCAAAATCCTTGCGGTTAATGTGTCAAGTGTTATTGACAATTTCACAAAGAACGGATTGCAGAATGTTTTCAGGTATCTGCTTTGCAGCAGGACAGTATTTTTTTCCACGCCTTGCAAATGTGGCACAAATCCATGCAGAACCTTGCTTGAATACTTTTCGCTGATAATTTTTTCCGCAGCATCCGCACTGTATCATTCCCGATAATGGATAGCGTTTTTTTGAACCTGTATGAGAAAATTTTGACTGTCTTTGTGCAATCAACTCCTGCACTTTTTGGAATGTATCACGGTCAATAATCGCTTCATGTGCGTCCTCTACCAGATATTTGGGAAGTTCACCGTTGTTTTGCATTTTTCTCTTTTCTATATGATTATTGCGAAAATATTTCTGTAAAAGCATATCGCCGACATATTTTTCATTGGACAGCAATTCCTTAATTCTTGGAGATGTCCAGAGATTCCCTTGTGCTGTTCTGATACCCATTTCGTTCAGTTTCTTTGCAATTTTCAGACCGCCCATTCCGGAAAGATAGTCCGAAAAAATCATCTTAACGATTTCTGCTTCCGTGGGTTCAATTTCCAGAATACCGTCAGCATTTCTCCGATACCCGAAAATTGTAATGCTCCCGATTTTGCCTTCTTTAAAGTCTTTTCGGATTTGCCACTTGCGATTTTCGCTTGCTGAACGGCTTTCTTCCTGTGCATAGCTTGCAAGAATCGTCAGCATCAGTTCGCCGTCTGCTGAAAGACTGTGAATATTCTGCTCTTCAAAATAAACATCCACACCTAAATCTTTCAATTCACGTACAGTTTCAAGTAATGTGACGGTATTTCGTGCAAATCTGCTGATGGATTTCGTAAGAATCAAGTCCACGCTGCCAGCACGGCATTTTTCAAGAAGTTTCTGAAACTGTTCTCTGTTGTCTTTCGTACCTGTTGCTGCCTCATCTGCATACACACCGCAATATTTCCATCCGGTGTGTTTCTGAATTTTTTCACTGTAATAGCTTACCTGTGCGGAAAGAGAATGCAGCATGGCATCCTTGTCGCTGGACACTCTGGCATAAGCGGCAACGTTCAGCAGTTTTGGCATTTTAGGCAGAAATTCGACCTTTTTTATGGTGCGTGCCATATAGTATCCCTCCTCAGTGTTACATATTAAATCAGAAGCGACCTAAAGTCAAGCAGTTTCACGATATATACTGCACAAAGATATATCGAATTTTTCGGCAATTTTTAACTCGCATTTACGAAATTCATGTTCCGAAATAATGCCGTCTTTCCGCCACTTTTTCAGAACAGCAAGTGTGACCTTATAGGTGCTGATTTTTTGTAATTTTTCACTGTTCATCCGCAATACCTCCGTGATAGCAGAGAAGTGAGCAGTATTTACGCTGTTTGCTTTCATAGGCATAGAATTTCTTTCCACATCCTGCACAGACGACTTCTTTCATTGCGGAGGTTCTTCCTGCATTCTTTCTCCAATATTTCTGTCGACAGTGGTCGGAGCAGAATTTTTTCTTCTTTCTATGCGGTGTCTGTGTAATGGTAATGCCACACATCAGGCAAGAGTTATCACTTCTTTTCTTGCGTTTCAGATAGGACTTAATAGTGTTGGGCGATATATGCAAATGCTCTGCAATTTCTGCATTGCTTTTTCCGTTTTGCCGCAAAAGCTCAACGGTTCTTTTTTCTTCTGTTGTCACAAGCAGCACCTCCTACCATACAGTCCGCTAAAAGCTCCAGAAAATTAGCCCCTAAAAGAAAAAATCCCTGAGCAGTTCCGAAAAACTACTCAGGGACATATTTGACATATTATTTCATCAGTTCATTCACACGCTTCTGCACGGCATTGTAATCATATCCGGCATTTGTAAGTCTTTTTTTGCGGTCAGTGCCATTACCCCATTTACCCTGAATGACTTCACGGGCAATTTCATCAACAGATTTCTTGGTAGGATAGACAACATTGCCGTTCGCATCAAACACAGAATATCCCGATTTACAAGCCTTTTTTGCATTGTCCAAAGAAGAAAATGCACCAATCTGAGACTTTGCGTCACTCCAGCTTTTGCGAACTCTGTAGAGCTGCTTTGTTGTCGGATTTTTCGATACAGAAGTACCTGATTTCATGTAAGACTGTACCTTTGACTTGAAAGCAGACCAGTGCGGAAGAATATACAGCGGACACATCTTATACGGATTCCTTGCTGTATTCAGATAATCCACGCTGCCAGATTTACCGTCACGAACATTCAGCCAATGCGTATGTGTGTAGAGGTTGTCAATGCCAAGGTTGTATTTTTTCAACAGAGCCGCCGCCAGTTTTGTAGCGTTATCCTCGGATTTCTGATCCTTGGAATTATAGGCAGAACTCATGATGCACTCAATTGCGATTGTCCTGCGATTGCCGTTGCCACTACCATCAGCAGCGTGCCAGCCACTTAAAGTAAGCGGAAGATTCTTCCATGCACAGGTGTTATCAACATAATAGTGAACTCGAACATCGTTCATGTTTCCGTTGACGGTCGCCCTTGTATACTGCTCGGCAGGAGTTGTACCGGACGCTGTTGTAATCCACGATGTATTGTGAATTGTCACACCAATAATTTTGCCTTCCATTAAAACAGAGGGCATATCAATGTGATTGGGATTATGCTTCGTGAGTAAATACTCGTTGATTTTCACTCCATTCAGAGTAGTTGATGTATCAGGTCTTAAAATAGCCATTTATTTGTCCTCCTTTTCATCTTCAGTTCTACCTACCTTTGTTTGCAGAACGTCAATTGCTTTCTTGATTACCGGCGGATACGGAATTCCCATGAGTGTGGTATTCTCCACAATGGAGAGCAGCTCATTCAGACAGAAGCTGATGCACACGGTATCACGGATATAATTTGTGCCAACGAGAATGTCAATTCTGACACCAACCACTACCATGAGCAGAATGCAGAACTTCTTCGCAAGCCCAATCCAGCCTGCCTTACTGCTGAGAGAACCGCTGCTGCTGTGCTTGGATTTGCCCATGACAGCTGTTACGACACCTGTCACAAAGTCAATGCCCATAAAAACTACAAGTGTTGCCAATGCGGAATCCCAGCCGCCGAGCAGCGTTGCGATAAATCCGCCGACAATGCCTGCAATCAGGCAAATGGTATCTTTCATAAGATCACTCCTTCATAAATTTAATAGACTTCACCATCGGATGTGAATTATCCGATGTGCCTTTGAAAGCGAGATAATATTCTCCATCCGACACATTTTCCAGTGACTGCATCACTGAAATGGACGTATCGGAATAAATCCATTGAAATGATAATTTCAAAGCATTTTCTGCTTTGATTTCTTCATAGATATACTGAGCCAATTCCGACCCTGTTTTATCTGTCTTCGGAATAAGATAAAATTCAGCGTCCTGTGATGCACCGACCATATAGCTTAAAAGCAGCTTCATTTTTGAAGTAATTGCGACAGGTGTCAGAAACATCACAAAAACACTTCCTGCCCAACCAAAATCTGTTTGATTGAAATGCAGGGCATAATCATTTTCAGCAGAGCAGAAATGCGGATAACTCTCCGCAAAACCCGCAAGAGAACGGTAGCCGTCATTGTAATAAGTGTAAACGCTGTCGCCATATTTCTGCAAGACATCAGAACCATTTTCAAATACAGAGATATAGCTGATGCCGGATATTTGCCTAATTTGCTCCTGTAAATCTGCAATATCAGCTTTTGTTGCATAGCTTGATATATCGGGAGTTATTCCGTCTTTGCCGTCAGCACCTTTTAAGCTTTGCAGCCATTCATTTTCTGTACCTGTGAAACCATGTTCTACGGCAATAATATAGGCGGATTTTCCATCTGTGCCGTCAATTCCATCACGCCCCGGAAGTCCGTCTGCACCACTTTTGCCATCTTTACCAGGTAAACCATCAACGCCATTTCTACCGTCACATCCATCTTTGCCGTTTACTCCGTCCTTGCCGTCAACACCTTTCAGGCTTTCAAGCCATTCAGTCTCTGTGCCAACAAATCCATGTTCTACAGCAATTTCATAGGCTGATTTGCCGTCATTTCCTTTTTCAGAAATCTTCTGCAAAAGCTGCTGATAGAGGTCAGGAGTAGGTGGAATGTTGCTGTTTTCGCCCTCAAATCCGGATGGTCTGATGTGCAGCGTTTTGACAATAGTCGTTGCCCTGACGGTTTCAGAAGATGCCGCATCATAGCCGAAAAGTGACATTTTTACAGTACCCGCAAGCAATTCTGACGGCAGAAAACAGCTTGTTTTCTCAGTTCCAAGAACTCGGTTGTAAGTACTTTCGTCCTGTGTGAACTGCACTACTTTATGCATCGGTTTCCAGTTGTTGTCAAATGCAAAATGCACCTTTGCAAATGCGATCTGATCCGCCGCAATGATCTCATGTTCCAGCGTTTCGATGTTTTGCCCTTTTACAAGAAATTTTATCATGACTTCACCTCTTTCCAAGTTTTTGTACCTGCAACATATTCCATATATCCATCAAGGCACTGGATTTTTGCAAGCGGAGATTCGATATCAATTGCATGGCTGTCCCAGTTTGTATTTTTCTTCACCGCGTTCCAGTCTGCAAGAGAACCCTCATAGGTAATTTGATTCAGGGATTCACAATAGTTAAAGCATCCACCCACAATTTCTTTGACACTTTTGGTAATAGTAAGATTTTTCAGTTTTGTGCATCGTACAAACATTCTGTCACTAATGATTTTGCCGCCGTATCTCACAATTTCAAGATACTGACACTCGCTGAACGCCATTGCACCTACAGTTACCACAGAGGGCGGAATAGTTACAGATTTTATTGCCGTTCCAGCAAATGCATTCACACCCAGTTCCGCAACACGTTCCGGAATCCGGAGTTCTGTCAAGCCGTTTAGGCTCTGATGACAAATGTAACCGTCAATATGCGGCAGAAATGCAGCCTTTTTGATTGCTGTAAGCGTTGTCGGAAGTGATACTGTTTTCAGATTGTCGCAATACTGAAAAAGTCGTTCTCCAATGCCTGTCACACCCTCTGAAACAATGACTGTTTTGATATTGTTATTATCCAAAAATGGGGAAGGATTACTGTCAGAATTGTAGTCATAGGTTGCCCCTGTGCCTTTAAGGAGAAGTCTGCCGTCTGAATAAAGGACAAAATCCACATTCTGCCCGCATTTCCCGATGGAAACCACATCACCTGTCATCTCATCGATTTTCAGCGTTAATTCGTTGATTTTCGTAGTAAGTTGGTTCACTGTTGTGTTGTAATTCTTCATTTGTTCCTGAATTTCAGAAAGCTGAGAGAGCATATCTGTGACCTTGCATTTACCGAGAATACAGCGGACATATCCGCAGAAATTATTGTTTTCTCTGTAGTCTGTGATGCTGAGTTCTGATGTGCCTGCATCAAGTCTGATAATGCAAAGGGTGAGATATTTCTTGTAATCTGTGTTCTGAAATCTCTGTATTGCGGGATTTGTGGCAGGAGTTCCTGCGAGAATTTCAAAGCTGACATTGCGTACGTTTTCAGAAGTGTTGCAGCAAATGCCGATCGCCATATATCTCGGCAAAGATTCATCTACATAGCGTGATAAATCATAGGTGTAAGCCGTATCAGAGATGAAATAATGCCCCTGAATCCATGCCTTACCGCTGCCAATCGTTAATTTCAATTTGTTTGCAGTCAGCTTGAAACACTGCCCGAAATTGTCCTGAATCCCGTCACAGATAATACTGCCGAGATAGTCGTTGAAATTCTCAGCAGTATATGTTCTGTCAAGATTTTTAGAATTGAAAAATCCGAATGAAAATGCCATGTTAAGCCTCCTTAAATGTCGGTGTTAAATTTCTGCCGTTGTGGTCGAAACTCTCAATCATTCCAACAAGCTGTATTTTGTTTTGCCTGATTCCAAACCTGTGATGTTCTACGGTGACAAAATCGCCAATAAAATAGTCCACACCGTATTGAAACTGTGTGGACTGTACTGCAATCTGTGATTCTGATTTCATTGTTATGGGAACAAGACTTTGTTTTCCTTTCTCTTTCAGAAGTTCCGAATATTCTTCCTCGGATAATGGTTTTGTTTCGCCATTTTCCTGTTCCTCATCTGAGATGTCTTTTGCATCAACATACACTTCATGGCGTTCGAGAGAAGAAGGCTCTGTTCCTTCAAAATATGTGGTTCTCTTGCGTTTTTCACCTTCGCCTTTTCCCAGAACATAAGCGTAATTTTTCTTGAATGAGGTATCTGTAAAATAGGTAAAAGACAGAAGATTGTTGTACCTGTCAGAGAAAATGATGTGCGGATTTACTTCCTGTAATATACTTCTGTCAGTACCCTGCGAAAGTTCAAAAATCATTTCATACTGCTCATTATTGGTTTTAATCAGGCGTATATTTGCAGTTCCGCCGATTTTTTCGCAAATGGTATACACCCATTCCATCAGATTGTCGTAGCTGACCTGCAACTTTGTTTTTGCATCCCAACAAGAACCTGACGAACAGCCGACAACAAGTCCCGGGATTTTTCTGATACCAGCTGTACAAGCATTATGCTGCACCACATTCATTACAATCTGAGAATATGAAACAAGTTTTGTAAAGTTGAATGTGGGATAGATGATTCTGCGTTCAAGTAAGCACATTAAAAATCTGCCTTTGATGATGAGATAATCTCCATCTTCTGCATTGGTTTCAAGTTCCACAGATTCAATCAGTCCGAAATGTTCCTTGTCGTCATCACGGCCAACAATTCTACCAGTCTGAAAAATCTCGATATTTCGGGGAGATGCAGCAATGTATACTTCAAAAGCACCGCATTTGTAATATTCGATGTCCCACAAAAGCGAAGAAAAGCTGTCGCAGACAGCCTCAAGTGAAATATTCAGTTTATCATTCAAGACAGTCATATTGTAAATTTCAATCTGCATTTTCACACCCCTAAGTACGCATTGCGGTGAATAAGACGGACTTTCAGGCTTGACAGCCCCTCAGACGCACGAACATAGAATTTATTTTCGCCTGCTTTCAGATTCAGCCATGTTGAACCTGAAACAAGCCGGTTGATGATATTCGTCACAACGCCCTCACGCTTCAGAAGAACGGTTTTGTTGCCTGTTTTCGTAGTTATGGTGATAACATCGCCCTTTTGAATATCGCCCGAAATCTGCATATATTCGTCCGTCAGAGCGTTGTAAATGGTCGGATTTTTCGCAGGTCCACCGCTGATTTCAAGAGTGAATCCAACCTCATCACCGCTGTTGTTTATAGTCATCATATCCTGCGTATTATATGCACCAATCGGAAATGGTTCGTCATTATCAGGACAGACAAAATGAAATGCACCTCTGACACGGGAATATTCCGCAATTTGCGTTTCAGTAGAATACCAGTAAATATCAGGGCAGAGAATGGAGATTTGCCCATTGGTCAGCTTTTCAAAATTCTCCACCTCGCAGGTTTCCACAATACCCTCTGCATACACAGAGATATTTTTTGTGGAGTAGTAAATTTTGATGTAGCGTGACGGCTTCACCACTCTGTAGAGTTCATGCCTGCGGAGTTCCACATCAAACCCACGCATTTCAAAGGGAATGACCACATTTCGCTTTTCAATGAAGGCATTATTGAGGTAACTGCCGTTCATTCCTGCATAATTTGAAGTGCTGATTGTTCCTGTTGGCGGATCAAGTCCTTTGATTTTGGAGAACATATATCGGTTTGCAGTTTTGGACAGGTCGATTTTTTGACCTGCTTCGTTTTCAAGAATTAAAGTGTAGAACAAAATTTCACCTGCTTTTCATTGACAAAAAGATAATAATATGATATAATACTTCAAAATTGAACTATTCAAAAAAGAACAGGAGGACATATGAACTTCAGTATTGAAACTCCCAGAAAAATTTCACTTGCATACAGTAAAGTGTGTAAGCCACTTTGTAAAGAACTGGGTTTGTCGCAAACTGCATTTGATATTCTGATGTTTCTTGGAAATAATCCGAAATACAAAAATGCAAGAGATATTGTAGAGATACGCCATATCAAAGCAAATCTGGTATCGGTAAATGTTGAACGTCTGGTTCAGGAAGGCTATTTGACAAGACAGGCTGTAGAAGGTGACAGGCGTAAAACAGAATTACTGTGTACAAAGAAAGCCAAACCAATCATAGAACGAGGTCAGCAATTGCAAAAAATGTTTTTTGAAAAGCTGTTTGTCCATATTGATGATAATATGAGGAAAGCTTTTGAAGAAATTATGCAGGTTATCAGTAAAAACTCAGATGAAATTTTGGAGGAAAAAGAATAATGGAAACAATAATGACTATTCTGGTTACATTTTTTGCAGGTATGGGTGCAGGACTTGGAACAGGATTTGCAGGAATGAGTGCTGCCGCCGTTATCAGTCCGATGTTGATTACTTTTTTAGGTATTGACCCTTATATGGCAGTCGGTATTGCACTTTCTTCTGATGTGTTGGCAAGTGCAGTTTCCGCCTATACTTATCATAAAAATAAGAATCTGGACATTAAAAACGGATTAATTATGATGGCAAGTGTGCTTGTTTTTACAGTTGTCGGAAGCTATGTGGCAAGTACTCTGCCATCCGCAACAATGGGCGGTTTCTCGGTATTTATGACGTTTCTGCTTGGAATAAAATTTATTGTTCGTCCTGTTATGAACACTAAAGAATCTATGGCGGAAACATCAGCGAAAAAACGTGCTATACAGTCCATTATCTGTGGAATTATTATTGGTTTTATTTGCGGATTTGTTGGTGCAGGGGGCGGAATGATGATGCTTCTGATTCTGACCAGCGTTATGGGATATGAATTAAAAACCGCTGTAGGCACAAGTGTATTTATTATGACTTTTACCGCATTGACGGGTGCTATATCGCATTTTACAATTGGCGGAACACCGGATATTCTGACATGGGTATTGTGCATTGTGTTTACGCTGATATGGGCAAGAATTGCGGCAGTATTTGCAAATAAGGCAAAGCCAAAAACATTAAATCGTGCTACAGGTATTATTCTTGTGGTGCTTGGTGTTGTTATTATGGGATTTCAATTTCTGCACTAACTTTTAAATATCCACCGCATTCCTCGTCTGCCTGTAAATCTCCAGCCGTGACAGTGATTTCGGACTATTGTTGGTCTGATTTACTGTGCGGCTGTTGTCATTATAGTAGTTATTTACCACTGAGCCGTTTGCATCACGGCTCAAAACCGCTCATTGACTTTTGAGAGTGGAATGTGATATAATTGGGTATATGCTGTAGGGCGTGACAGCCCTATAAATCGCAATTTATTGTGCTTCCCCTTGAAAAACCTTGTAATATCAGGCGTTTCCGCCTATCAAATCCTCAAACCGTATGTACTTTCCCTTGTTTTTTCCCTTACGGGCTGAAACAAGGGAAAGATTTTTACTCCCCGTTGACCACCTTATCCAGCAGTCGGGCGGAGTTGCGTTTCGCTTCCCTCGTAGAGTGGGCGTAGATGTTCATCGTGGTACTGACGTCCGAGTGCCCCAGCAGTTCCTGCACGTCCTTGGGAGCCGCCCCATTGGACAGGAGGTTGCTCGTGAAGGTGTGACGAAGCATATGGAAATGGAAGTCCGCCAAACCCTCTACCTTCTCCTTTGCCTTGCGGCACATGATGCTCACCGTACTCGGTGTCTCTATCGCTCCATCAGGCCGGAGACAGACGAAGGAAATCTCCTTGTACCCCTCCGGCGCTTCCTCCGTCCTCGGCAGGGTATAGACCTCATAATAGATGCGGTCTTTCTCCCTGACCTCGGCGTAGTAGTTGAGGCGGTAGAACTCACCATAGCGCAGACGGTTCTTACTTTGTTCCCTCTTGGCCGCTTTGAGGATCGCCGCCAGGGTGTCGCAGAAATCCACAGTGCGGACTTTCTTCCGCTTGGTGGCCCCGATCTCCGTCTTGTGCCTTGCCCCGTTGTAGCGGATGCTCCGCCGCACCGTCAGATACTGCTCGTCCAGGTTGATATCCTTCCAGGTGAGGGCACAGACCTCACCGATACGGAGCCCGGTATAATAAGCGATTTGGATGGGCAGCAAGGCCGGGTTGTCCTTCTCTTTCAGAAAGTCCTCCAACGCTCGGAACTGCTCACAGCTGATGGTGGGAACCGCAGCGGCGTCCCCCATATCCTCGGAGAAGATGTCCGCCTCCTGCTTCCGTCCCCGCAGCTTCACATACTGCATAGGGTTGAACGTGATAAGCCGTTTAGGGAACACGGCGAAGCGGAACGAGTTTTGCAGTACCGCTGAGAATTGGAGCATATAGCCCCGGCTCATGGGCGGGGAGGTCGTTCCATCGGGATTGGCGCCGCCGTAGCTCATGAAGTCGATGAAGGCTTGCAGATGGTCGGCGGTGACGGTTTTCAGCTTCCGCTTGCCCAGGGGGTGCCGCTTGATACGGCCCACCGTCCCCTGATAAGCCATCACTGTGCCATTGCTCAATGTACCGGGCTTCAGTTCTTCCTCCACCCACATATCCAGCATATCGCCCACGGTGATGTTTTCCGCTTTCGCCACAAACCGCTTTTCCTCGTAGTCCTCCATCGCCCTGCGGAGCAGGGCTTCCGTTTCGGACTTGCTCTCGGTGCCGGGGTACTCCTTTTGCACCCGGTTCCCGCTCTCGTCCTCGATATAGAAGCGATAGTACCACTTTTTGCCCTTTTTGCGTACAGAACCTTTTGCCATAGATAAATTTTACTCCTTTCTATCCGTGGCAATCGGGACTGTGACGTATGATGTGCGTTCAATCATGTCACGCCAGCCAGTCGTACTGACTGGCATTTTTCGTTGTCAAGGTGCCACGGATCAATTCTGCCCGTTCAGCCGCTCACGGGCCTCGCTGCTCATGTCAAGCAGGTCGCCTATCTTCATTTTGGTGCGTCCCTCGTCATAGATGTGCAGAAGCCCGTCCATGAACCGCTTCATGTCCTCCACCGGCGTTTCCATCTCCCGGCGGTAGACCTTTTCAATCACAGCCCCAGACTCGATGGCGTAGCGCATCAGGGACTTCTTCAAGCCCTCGTCCTCGGCGATGTGGTCTGCCTCGGCCATCGCCCTGGCAAAGTGGACGCAGAACACGGAATAGAGGTCTACGATCTGACCGAGGAAGGTGGTCAAAAGCTGTTGGTGAGGTTCACCCTGGACGGTGGTTGTCAGTTCGTCCAGATAGGCCGCTATGTGCTTCTCAATATCCATCTGGCACAGGGTTTTGGAGTTATACTCCTTTTCATCGGATAACCCTGTCAGCCATTCGGGGGTGGTGAGAAGCGCGTCCGCCAGTCCGTTGATAATCATGGTGCGCTTGGGGTCTACCCCGTCTGTCTCGTATCGCTGGATGGTGGACTTGTTTACCCCTACCCGCCTGCCCAGTTCCGGCATGGAGATGTTGATTTCGTTCCGGCGCTCCTTAATGCGCTGCCCGACCTGCTTTGGGGTAAAGGCTATGTCTTTATCCATTGGCTCGGCCTCCTTTCGAGTGTTAGTATAACATAGGTGAATTTGATTTGCAACCCTATTTTTCAAATTGTTTTATAGAACGGACTTAAAATAGGTTGACAGGCGATGGCAGACTGATTATAATAAATCAGCGAGGGTTGCAAAATAAGTACATTGAAAGGAGCGTGACACCAATGGCAACTGTCAAAATGGGCATGACGATTGAGGAAGCCGCTGAGTGCAGCGGCATCGGGAGGAACACCATGCGGAAGCTGGTGGAGTGGAGAAAGCTGCCCGTCCTCAAGGTCGGGCGCAAGACCATCATCCGCAGCGACACGCTGGAGCGGTTCATGACCGTCAACCAGGGACGGAATCTGCTGGTCAGGGACGATGTGCGGGGCGTGGAGTGATGAGGGCCAGTCAAAAAGGCGTGAGCGGAGCGAACGCCACCACAAAGGCCTCGCCGTTTGAGAGCGAAATACACCCATCGCACAAACCTTCGGTTTGTACTCTGTGTATTTCGCCCTGCCGGGGGCTGCCGCCGCTGGCGCGGCGGTGCGGTTTAGGGCAGTCCGCACAGCGGCGGACTGCCCTAAACCGCCCTTGCGCTCCGCTGTCGCTCCACGCACCGGCTGACACAGCCGGAGGAAGGACGGAGGCATGACGCGACACAGCTTCATCCAGATGTCGAAGCTGTCCAATGTCAAGGGGCGTATTTCCTATATCACCAGCCCCGCCAGACAGGAGAACCTGTACGCCACCTATCATACCGCCGATGCCGCCTTCTGGACTTCCCTCGCAAGGGAAAACCAGCAGGAGTTCAAGCGGAGCGGCACCGAGGGGACGTGCATCGAGGCGCGGGAGTTCATCATCGCCCTGCCGGAGAAGTTCACACGCTATGACCCGCAGCGGGTTCTGACAAAGTTCACAGAGGAATTTCAAAAGCGGTATAACGTGGAGTGTGTGTCCGGCCTACACCACAACAAGGCCAAGACCAACTACCACATCCACCTGATTTTCAGTGAGCGGCGGTTGTTGCCGGAACCCGTAGTCAAGGTCGCCACCCGGAATATGTTCTATGACGAGGTGGGGAAGCACGTCCGCACCAAGAAGGAGATCACCGGGGAGGATGGGCAGATACGCCCCGGCTGTACCGTCATCAAAAAGGGCGAGGTCTACGAGAGCCATATGTTCAGCGTTAAGGACGCCCGCTTCAAGCAGGAGGGCTTTGTGGCTGAGGTCAAGGAGTTCTATACCGGCCTTATCAACCGCTATATCTCAGACCCGGAGCAGCAGCTAAAGGTGTTTGACCCGCAGAGCGTATATTTGCCCACCAAAAAGATAGGCAGGAACAATCCCAAGGCGGAGGAAATCAAAGCGGACAACGCCGCCCGTCAGGAGTGGAACCGAACGGCGGATATGGCGCTTTTGACGGGCATATCCGAGGCGGAGATATTGGAGGTCAAGCAGGCTGAGATACACGAGAAGGTCAGGCAATCCATCCATCAGGCCGGGTGGCTCCCGCACCTGTTCCGGGCCATCGTGGGCAAGGCCAGGGCCTTCCTGCAAGGGCTGATCCGCCAGCGGGCAATGCCGCCGAAGCCCACGCTGGACATTGATATGGCAGAGTTCCGTGCCATGCGAGGTCTGATGATACGAGTGAGGGACGAGGCCACGAGCATCCGATACTTGCAGGAGGATGTGCTGCCAGACTTGAAGCAGCAGCTTGCCGCCGCCACGGGTATCTTTAAGACCAGAGAGCGCAAAGACATCGCTGGGCAGATACAGCAGACAGAGCAGGAAATCAGCCACAGGATGGATGCGCTTCCCTCCATCGTCCAGGCGGAGGGTTATCCCGATGTGCAGACATTTACAGCCACCTACCGCAAGGCCGAGGCCGTTGTCAGCCAGCATAACCGGGAGTTGGCCGAGTGGGAGCGGAAGGTGCAGGAGCGCCAGCGGCCCGCCGTAAAAGAGCGGCCCCCAGAGCCGAGAAGCGTCCGGGAACGCCTGCGGCGGTTGCAGGACGAGGGCAAACGGCAACAGCCACAGCCACACAGGAGGGCAGTTGACAGGGACAGCAGATGATAGAGAACGCCGCCGCTATGGTGCAATCCATAGCGGCGGCGTACATAAACAGGAGCCAGTTTGTAGGTTATATACTGTTTTATGTGCTATAATTTTCTTGAAAATTTTTGTGCAAATTCGGTCTGCTGATTTGTTATATATATGAGGCCTCAAGAGGAAGCGGAAGGGGGTGCGCCGATGGAGCAAGAAACCGTGCTGGAGCTTTTTGACCGTTATGCGGATATGGTGTATCGTATTGCTCTCAGTTATCTCCGCTCTCCGCAGGAAGCGGAGGACGTTGTGCAGACTGTTTTTCTTAAACTGTTGGAGGGCGGCATGATAGTTTATCCCGGCAAAGAGCGTGCGTTTCTAACTAAGGTTACGATTAACCATTGTAAAAACCTTCTCACCGCAGCAAAGAAGCACGAAGCCATTCCTTTGGACGAGGCTGTTCTGCTGATACAGCCGGAGGATCGGGACATATTTTATGCGGTCATGGAGTTGCCGGAAAAGTATAGGGCCGTCGTGAGCCTACACTACTTTGAGGGCTACTCGTTTCGGGAAATCTCAGAATTTTTACACATCGGCATCTCAGCCGTTTCCATGAGATTGCATCGGGCCAAAAACATCTTAAAAAAGCAACTTGGGAGGGATTGATATGGAGCGAAACTTCAAGCGCATTTCTGATGGGCTGAAATTGCCGCAGGAGAGCCGGGAGCGTATTCGTTCCCAGCTTGCCTCCTACCAAAAACAATCGGAGGACATTCCTATGAAAAAATCGACCTTAAAATCTCGTGTGCCGTTGATTGCCGTCGCTGTTGTTATGATGATGGCATTAACGCTGACCGCTGCCGCAGCGGTGGTTGAGCATCTGTTCAGAAATGACATCATCGTGTCCAGCAGGGATGACATTCCCATGCCTTCAAGTGAAAATGGTGCTGTTGCTATCGACGGCCCCGGAGGAAACCCGCCCGCCACTTTGGAAGAAACGATAAAATCTAATCGGTTCAAATCGGACGATTGGGTTGCGGGCGAACGCATTAACGGCGGAGTAGTATCTGAATACCATCAGTGGGACTCCGTAGAGGTTCTGAGCAGTGATCCAGTTCTCCGCAGCCGCCGCATTGGTCGGGAGGATGGCGCGGAGAAAATGGAGTATACTGCCGAAAACCCCGCAAATCTTCTGGACACGCTGACAGGTCGCGTTACCTTTGATTTGGAATGGGTGAACGAGCATTATGATTATGTTCCAGATGCCAACTGGTCCTTTGTCGTGTCCGATGCAAAAGGTGATTACGTCAGCGAGAACTTTGACGCCCTTTACGCAAAGAAGAACGGCAGCGGATATGTCGATTTCACAATCGATAATATCGCACAAGCCGACTATTTTGTCCAAACGTATGTCATTGATGGCAGCTACGAAACCGCCTATTATTACACGTCCGTTGATGGCCATGAATTCCTGATTGAAATGGACAACGGGCACGTTTGGGCGCAGTGCCATACAAGCCATGCCAATGTCAGCTTGCATGGTGCGTATCTGACCACGGACGAAGTGGAAGATATTCTGGACAATCTCTCTCTGGCTATCAATGAGTAAAGCGTGTTACAGCAGAAGCAGGGGCCGCCCGATTGGGGCGGCCCCTGCTTCGCTAATCTGTTAAGCGTAAATCAGCTCACTGTTTACAATTTCCATTGCACTTGCTTGGATATTGTTCATCTTACCGACCCATGTCATTTGGTCGGCAGCTTTCAGCGCCTCGGTGATACCTTGGGATCGGGCCATCTGTTCAATAATGGTATCTAACCGTTCTTGTGCCTGCTGGTCAATATCGGCAAGGTAGCTGTTCAGTCTGCCGTTGAGCAACAAGGCATTGTATAAAGCTGGGTAGTATTCTTTGATATACCGCTTGTGCCGTTGCCCCCATATACCGACAGGCTGTTCTTCTTCAGTGGGTACAGTCAAACAGGGAAAATAGTAGTCGCCAATCAGTTCATACCAAAGGCCGTTGCCTTCGTCAAAAATGTACTTGTCCATATCGAAATCCTCCGCTATAATATATTCGCACATACGTCACAGTTCCCCGATTGCCACGCTGTTTTATAGTTTGTTACCAGTTTTTCCTTCCCTTGATTTTTCCCTTGTGCGAGGTCAAGTTAAGGACAACAATGCGTGAAATCAGATAAAGGGATACGGTGGGGACAATGCGAAAAATCCTTTATTTGCAAGGCTTTCGGAGGATTTTATTAAAAGACTGCAACCACTAATGAGCGGCTATGAAATCGTGTGGTTCAAATCGGAATTTATAGAGGTAATTCGATGATTAGAACATATAGAGAAAGTGATTTGCCTGTTGTTATGGAGATATGGCTTGACACAAATATCAAAGCACATAGCTTTATTTCTAAAGAATATTGGATAAGTAATTACGAAATGGTAAAAAAAGTTTTGCCTAATGCAGAGTTATATGTGTATGAAGATGATGATACAAAACTAATTGACGGGTTTATTGGATTAACAGACAGTTATATTGAAGGACTTTTCGTAAAGGACATTGCTCAGTCAAAAGGAATTGGAAAGCAATTATTAGACTATGTGAAAAGGATAAAATCTACGCTTTGTTTGCGTGTTTATCAAGAGAATATAAGAGCAGTGTGTTTTTATCAGAGGGAACAATTTCAAATTCAATCAGAGAACATTGATGATAATACAGACGAAAAAGAGTTCTTTATGACTTGGAGCATATAGACAAATTAGAATTTAACGCACATCTAAAAAACGAGAATTCACAGAAACGTAGCCATAAAATGGTGATGAAAGGACGTATAACTTATGAGTAAAAAAGTATTTGTTTTGGTACACGATTACTGGCATCACGA
>JABLTM010017866.1_pt1 | contig 16320 bp, 10 predicted proteins | sample 7160121 | NCBI WGS metagenome assembly JABLTM01 (sample SAMN14651224, study PRJNA627086) | human gut metagenome | isolation source: feces | host: Homo sapiens
GTTACTGTTCACACGGTGTGCGACCAGTAACTACAGTATAACATATTTCTTTATGAGCTGAACCTTAACTTGTAAACTGTACGCAACTAAATTATAATGATGTTATCTATGGAAACGATGCGTTGTTGATTGCACGCATGTGAACCGCAGCAACAATTCAATGGGGGATATTATTTATGTGGTCAAGAAAAGAGCTCAAGAAAAAGGCGCGTATTTTAATAAAATCAAACTATTGGAGAAGTGTGTCTGTCTGCTTTCTGATTGCAATGCTCACAGCTTCGTATCCAATTTTCCGCTCTTTATTTTTGAATTATTTTCCTGATAAGATTCAGACAAAGACAGAGCTTATTTTACCTGCTTTTATTTCTGCTGAAAGCCTCAGCAGTGCATTTTTGGATTTTATTCCTGATAATTTCGTAGTTGCATCCTTTTTACATACGATTCAGAATTCCCTGAAGCGTCCGGACTTTATTGTCACTTCGTTTCTCACACTTGGAGTCATTTTTTCGCTTTTATATAAGTTTTTTGTCAGTAATCTTTTGATTGTCGGTGAGAAACGTTTTTTTGTTGAATCTTATAACTATGAGGATACGAATATTTCTAAAATATTCTTTTTATATAAGTTGCGTTACCTGGCAAATCCTTCCTGGGTGATGTTCTGCTACACGCTTTTTCAGAAACTTTGGGATTTAACAATTATCGGTGGAATTATTAAGCATTATGAATATAGCATGATTCCATATATCCTCGCAGAGAATCCAAAAATCAGTCAAAAAAATGCCTTTTTTCTCTCTAAACAGCTTACAAGGGGAAATAAATGGAAGCTCTTTTTGTTAGATTGTTCTTTCCTCGGCTGGGAGCTTTTATCTCTCTTTACACTTGGAATTCTGGACATCCTTTATGTCCGCCCGTACAAAATGAACTGTAAAGCATCCTTATATCTGTTTTTACGAAGAAACTATGTGCTTTCAAGAGCTCCTAAATATGAGCAGCTCAATGATTCTTATCTTGAGCATGTTCCTTCTGAAGATGAGCTTCTGATCAGTAAAGCACTTTATGACGATTCTGAAGGTCCTTACACAAAGATCTCTTATTTTGCACCGTATCAGTATCCGGTATTTCTTTTTTCTGTGCAACCACCTATTGCCGCAGTAAAATCACCGGTCAATCCGGCGCAGAATTATGACTTTCTGTCCTGTGTATTTTTATTCCATGCCTTTTCTATTTTCGGATGGCTTTTGGAAATCATTTCCGAACTGCTCAGTTGCGGCACACTGGAAAATGTAACCCTTCGTACGCTTCCATGGCTCCCATTGTACGGAATCTGTGGTCTGCTTATACTGTTGCTGTTAAAAAAATATATCAAAAAACCGGCTACTATGTTTATTATCAACTTTATTGTGTATACAGTTCTTGATTATCTCATCCAGCTGTTTCTTGATCTTGGCTTTGGAATTGAGCTTCCGAAATATCATTCTTATCTTGCTTTCATGAATGGAGAAGCATATCTTGGTGATGGGGCAGTATTTGCACTTCTTGGCTGTGCATTTTTCTATTACTTTGCTCCGCGCTGGAACAGTCTCTTCATGCAATTAAAGAAATGGATGAGAATTTTGATCTGTATCCTTCTGACTACAGTTTTTGTATTAGATCTGCTGTCCGGCATAATCCAATATTGATTTTACTGATGAAAAATAGTAAAATCTTAATTATCAGTAAGGTTGGTTTTACTGTTGTGATTTTTTCTAATACAGTATGAACCTGTTCCCCCTGACAAACTATTACAGCTTAGAAGAAAGGGAAATATTATGAAAAAAAGAGTCGTTGTTGCACTGGGACACCGTGCACTTGGAACTACACTTCCAGAACAGAAAGTAGCCGTTAAAAGCACTGCCAAATGTATCGCTGATCTGATCGAAGCAGGCTATCAGGTTGCTATCACACACAGTAATGCTCCGCAGGTTGGTATGATCCACACTGCAATGAATGAATTTGCAAAGAACCATCCGGACTATACAACATCCCCAATGTCTGTATGTACTGCCATGAGCCAGGGATATATCGGATATGACCTTCAGAACGGAATCCGCGAAGAACTTCTCAACCGTGGTATCTACCGTACAGTCAGCACAGTCCTTACTCAGGTGATCGTAGATCCTTATGATGATGCTTTCTACACACCAACAAAAGTTCTCGGCCGTTATATGAACGCTGAGGAAGCGAATGAAGAACGTAAGAAAGGCAACTTCGTAGTGGAAGAACCTGGTAAAGGTTTCCGCCGTGCTGTCTCTGCTCCGAATCCGGTCAAGATTGTTGAACTTGATGCAGTGAAAGCTCTTCTTGATGCAGATCAGATTGTTATCGCAGCAGGTGGCGGCGGTATTCCGGTACTTGAGCAGGATAATCATTTACGTGGCGCAAGTGCTGTTATCGAGAAAGACCTCGCAGCCGGAAAGCTTGCAGAAGGAATTAATGCTGATCTTCTCATCATTCTTACAAATGTTGAGAAAGTATGTATCAACCTTGGCAAACCGAATGAGGAACCTCTGGATACAATTACTGTTGATCAGGCAAAAACTTACATGGAAGAGGGACATTTTGGAATTTACAACATGCTTCCAAAATTCCGTGCAGCAGTTGAATTCGTAGAAGGACACGAAGGCCGCAAAGCTTACATTACTTCCTTTGATAAAGTCTCTGATGCTCTGAATGGTAAGACCGGAACAGTAATCGAATAGATTGACAGATTGAACTTATTAGAAACATAACCTGGAACAGGCTGTGATTTCACATTTTAATTTTGTGAAATCACGGCCTGTTTTTTACTTTTCATCACAGATTTCTTTCATCCTGTTTTTTTGTGGAATAAGATACTTTTAATTTCAAAATATCTCTTGATTTTTTAGAAATATGTGCTATAGTATATACATATTCGAGATGTAGTATTGAAAACTATATGTTATTATATAGATGTATCGGAGGTAGATTTTATGGAAAAAAAACTTTATATCAAAGAACCTGGAAGCGCAATTACACATTTTATTGGAATGATCATGGCAATTATTGCTGCAATACCACTTCTATACAGAGCAGCTCGTGAACCGAGCAAACTTTATATTGTATCGCTTACAATTTACGCAGCCAGCCTTATCTTGCTTTATGCGGCAAGTACAACATATCATACATTTGATATTTCAGAAAAAGTAAACACTGTTCTGAAAAAGATCGATCACATGATGATCTCCGTTCTGATTGCCGGAAGCTACACACCTGTCTGCCTGTTAGTAATCGGCGGACGCAAAGGTATCACACTGCTATGTATTGTATGGGCATTCGCGATTGTCGGCATCCTTATCAAAGCCTTCTGGGTATTCTGTCCGAAATGGGTATCTTCCGTTTTATACATTGGCATGGGATGGACTTGCGTGCTTGCATTTTCTACAATCCTTGATAATCTGTCAGCTGCTGCTTTCGGATGGCTTTTAGCCGGTGGTATCATCTATACTGTTGGCGGTGTCATCTACGCACTGAAGCTCCCGATTTTCAACAGCAAGCATAAGAATTTCGGAAGCCATGAAATCTTTCATCTGTTCGTAATGGGCGGAAGCATCTGTCACTTTATAGTAATGTATACATTCCTTCTACCGTAAATATAATTTATTGAAGCGAAAAGAAGAAGGCTATCAACTACGCTTTATACTGTTATCGTAGTTAATAGCCTTCCTTTTTCATTTCGTTACTATTTACATTTCATGCGACCTGCAACGTATCTCACTATCTCGCATCATACCTTATCCTACATTGAAAACTGGCTCTCATACAGGTGATGATAGAAACCTTCCTTCTTCATCAGTACTTCATGATTTCCCTGTTCAATGATTTTTCCATCTTTCATTACGAGAATCACATCAGCCTCACGGATGGTTGACAGACGGTGTGCAACAATGAAAGTTGTTCTTCCTTCCATCAGTTTTGCAAATGCCTGCTGAATCTTGATCTCCGTTCTTGTATCGATGGATGATGTTGCTTCATCCAGAATCAACATCGGTGGTCTGCATAACATAACTCTTGCAATACAAAGCAGCTGCTTCTGTCCCTGTGAAAGCCCGCCACCATCTTCTGTGATCCATGTATCATATCCTTTTGGCAGACGACGGATATAATTATGGATATGAGAAGCTTTCGCTGCCTCGACAATCTCTTCTTCCGTTGCATCCGGTCTTCCCATAGCAATATTTTCACGGATTGTACCCGTTTTTAACCAGGTCTCCTGAAGCACCATTCCGTACCCTGCACGCAGACTTTTTCTTGTCATTTCGCGAATATCTATATCTTCTACTTTAATACTTCCTGCATTCACATCATAGAAACGCATCAGCAGATTGATCAAGGTTGTCTTTCCACATCCGGTCGGTCCGACAATCGCAATACGCTGTCCTGGCTTTACTTCCAGATTAAAATCTTCAATCAGATGCTGACCTGGCAGATAAGAGAATGAAACATCCTCTACTTTCACATTTCCATCAATATCCGTCAGATGAACTGCATGTTCCGGTTCCGGTATCTGCGGTTCTTCATCAATCAATGTAAATACTCTCTGCGCACATGCAATCGCATTCTGAAATTCTGTCACAACTCCGGAAATCTCATTAAATGGCTTTGTGTACTGATTTGCATAGCTCAAGAAACTGGACAATTGTCCTACGCTCATTGCACCGCGTACAACTGCAAATGCTCCGGTAATTCCAACTCCTGTGTAAACCAGACTGTTAACAAATCGTGTCGCCGGGTTCGTGATGGATGAGAAAAATGTTGCCCGCAAGGATGCCTCCTGCAATCTTTTATTCACTTCGTCGAAACGCTCTGTTGCATCTTCTCCGCGCCCAAATGCCTGAACCACTTTCTGGTTTCCGATCATTTCATCAATCAATCCTGTCTGCTCTCCACGTATTTCAGATTGCAGGCGGAACATACGAAATGTTCTCTTTGCAATAAAATTTGCTACAAAGAATGATACCGGTGTGATAAGAACCACAACAAATGTAATCGATACATTTACGGATAACATAAAACAAAATGTTCCGATAATCGTTGCAATACCGGTAAAAAGCTGTGTAAATCCCATCAGTAGTCCATCTGAAAACTGGTCAACATCCGCAATTACACGGCTTACGACTTCACCATACGGATGTCCATCAATATATTTCAACGGTAGCTGCTCTATTTTATCAAATGCTTCATTTCTGATATCCTGAACCATCTGATAGGTCATCTTGTTATTACACACATTCATCAGCCACTGTGCCAATGCCGTGATCAGTGTGCACACACCAATCTGAATCATCACCTGAATTACTCCCGGAAAATTCACTTTGCCTTTTCCGATCACATAATCAACTGCATGTCCTGTCAGCTTTGGAATATATAATGTAAGCGCAACGGACACAGTCGCAAGCAGAATTGAAAATACGAGAAAAATTCTGTATCTTCCAAGTCGGCAGATTACTTCTTTCAATGTTGCTGCCTGACTTTTCTGTTTTTTCTCACTATTTGTCTTTCTTTTATCAGCCATTGATTACCGCCTCCTTTGGAAATTGTGAATAATAGATTTCCTGATAGATTGGACAATCCTTCAACAGTTCTTCATGTGTTCCGATTCCCGCCATTGCTCCATCATCCAACACAATGATCTGGTCTGCATGCTGAATAGATGCTGCTCTCTGAGATACGATAAATACGGTCGGCTGGTTTTTCATCTCTTTGATCGACTTGCGAAGTGCCGCATCTGTAGCAAAATCCAACGCTGATGCACTGTCATCAAGAATCAGGATCTCCGGTTTCCGAACCAGTGCGCGCGCAATCGTCATTCTCTGTTTCTGACCTCCGGAAAGATTTCTTCCCCCCTGTTCAATCTGAAATTCTAATCCACCTTGTTTCGTATCAACAAATTCTCTTGCCTGAGAAATGTCCAATGCTTCATACATTTCCTGCTCTGTTGCATCTTCCTTTCCCCAGCGGAGATTGTCCGCAATACTCCCTTTGAAAAGCACTGCTTTCTGAAGAACGACACCGATATGTTCTCTTAGGTTCTCTGTCTGATATTCTTTGATATCACGTCCATTGATCTTCACTGTACCGTCTGTTGCATCATAAAATCTCGGAATCAGATTCACAAGAGACGATTTTCCTGAACCTGTTCCCCCGATGATTCCTATCGTCTGTCCTTTCTTGGCGCAGAAATTTATATCAGATAAGGATGTATCTGAAGCTCCTTTATAGGTCAAAGATACGTGAGAGAATTCTACGACCGGAATTTTATTTTTCAAATCCCAATCTGTTTCGGAAGAATTGCTCTTCCATCTTACATCTCCCTCATTCATATCTGGTTTCACAGCAAGCACACTCTCCACACGGTTCAGACATGCTGCTGCCTTCGTCACGGAAATGATCAAGTTCGCTAACTTCACAAGTTCAACAAGAATCTGTGACATATAATTAATAAGTGCCACAACCTGTCCCTGGGTCAGATCTCCGATATCAACACGGACTGCACCGACATAGATCAATGCTATGATTGCTCCGTTTACAATAATATATGTCAGCGGATTCATCATTCCGGAAATGCGTCCCACATATTTCTGCGCATCTGTAAGAATTTGATTCGCATTTTCAAACCGCTTCGTCTCATCCTCTTCTTTATTGAATGCACGGATAACTCTTGCTCCTGTCAGATTTTCCCTCGTTGCAAGAAGTACCTGATCTAGATCTGCCTGCACTTTCTTATACATCGGCATCGTCACAAGCATGATTCCAAACACAATAAGTGAAAGAAGCGGAATCGTCACAACAAATACAAGTGCTGCTTTCACATCTACTGTAAATGCCATAATCATTGCACCAAATACAATGAACGGCGAACGCAGGAACAATCGTAAAACAAGATTCACACCTGACTGGATCTGATTGATATCACTTGTCATTCGTGTGATCAATGTAGATGTTCCTAATTGGTCCATTTCCGTAAATGTAAATTTCTGGATATGTTCAAATAATCCATGTCTTATTCCCGTTCCGACTCCTGTTGCTGCCTTCGCTGCAAAATACTGTGCTGTAATGGAACAGACAAGTCCGATGATTCCCAGCGCGATCAGTACAAAACACATTTTCACAATATATGGCTTATCCTGATTTGCAATTCCCACATCAATAATTGCCGCCATTACCAACGGAACAAACAACTCAAAAGATGCTTCCAGCATCTTGAACAACGGAGCAAGTATGGATTCTTTTTTATAATCTTTCAGATATGCAAGTAATGTCTTCATAATGTGCTCTTTCCTTTCTCTTATTTTAATTAAAGAGAGCCTGTCAAAATGACAGACTCTCTTATATCATTATTATAGACTATCTATCCAATCCGATTCTCTCTACCTGTCTTCCGATACGCATTGCTTTTGCATATGCCATGAGACGTTCTTCATTCTTCTTATCGTACTTTCTGTAGTTCTCAATAACAAGTTCAAAGATATCTTTATCAATGTCTTCACGGAAACGGATGCAGTCGCACACGCTTCTGTCAATTCCATATACATTGTAAGAACCGTACTTTGTATCAAACACATGCTTCTCATCCTCAAAAGCCTGCTCTGAGAAGTAATGTCTGCTGACTTCAAAATTCATCTTCATCTTGTGACGGTCACTTCTTCTTGTTGCAATTGAAAGAATCTCCGGCTCTTTATCAATCAGGCCCATGTAATAGCATGCACTGTCTGCGCAGATTACCGCTTTTCTATTTACTCGTGCCACTTCCACTGCCTTATAATCTTCCGGTTTGGAAAACTCCGGACTAATGATCCAATAATGTCCATGTGCTACCTTCTCAAGCTTTCCTTCTGCTGTCAACAGACCAATCTGACGATTTGTAAGTCCTTCCTTCATCAAATCTTCCGTATCAATATATCCTTTGTATTTGTCTGCAATGTATTTCACTTTATCATAGATAATCTGACGCATAATTCTTTTCCTCGCTTAACTCGTGTATTACTAGAAACTGTAAGAAATGTTTACGGGCTGCTGTGATCAGCAACACCTGTGATTCTTTTAAGTCTTTCGTATTGTATCATCTATCAAAGCGGTTGACAATAGGTAAGACGCTGATTTTTCAGTCCGATACTTCTATCTCTTTTATTAAAAATTCATTCCCACGAAGCAGATAGGTATTTTCACTTCCACAGTACGGACAGATTTTCCCATGTTCTACCGTTGGATATTCTTTCTGGCATTCTTCACAAAATGTTACTGCTTCTATCTGCTCGATTTTCAGTTCGGCTTCTTCCATAAGCGGTTCTTTCTTCTTCGCCCAATTCCAGCAATCCGTCAGATAATCATGTAGTATTCCTGACACTTCCCCAATCTCCAGTGTCACGGCAGAAACCTTCTCCACATGATTTTCCTCCGCAACCTTCTTTACATCTTTTACAACATAAAAGACAACACCTAATTCGTGCATTTTCCTTCCCTCTCAATTTATATTTTTGCAACTATATCCTGAAGTAATCTGATCAGTTCTTTTGCGTTCACAGGTTTAAAGATACACTCATTCATTCCGGCTGACTTACACTGATGTATACTTTCGGTAGACGCCTGTGCTGTCATTGCCAAAATCGGAATCTCGGCTGCATCTTCCCTTTGGTCTGCCATAGAGCGGATCTTTCGTGATGCCTCTTTTCCATCCAACTCCGGCATCATGATATCCATAAGAACAGCATCATATTCTCTTAGCCCCGACTGTTTAAATAGTTCCGCAGCTTCCCGTCCATTCCATGCCTTTGTCACCTGTGCACCAGCTTCTTCCAGATAAAACTCTGCAATCTCCATATTGATCTCATTATCTTCAGCAAGAAGAATATGATATCCTCTGAGCGGTTTATCCTCTTTCAGATCCTGTTTTGTTCTCTGCACACATTCTTCATTCTGGCTTTCCTTTTCCGGCTGAACTACTGGAAAACTCAAATAAAAACGGAACTCCGTTCCAACGCCGGGCGTACTGCTCACCCGAATTGTTCCACCCATCTTTTCGACCAGTCCTTTTACAATTGACATTCCCAGCCCCGTTCCTTTATACTGCGTTCTTGCATCATTTATTTCCTGTGTAAAAGGCTTAAACAATTCTTCTTTTATATATTCCCTGCTCATCCCGACACCTGTATCCGTAATACGAAATTCGAATGCCGCACACATTCCATCAAAAGAAAGTTCTTTTACATAAGTGTCTATCCTTCCTCCACGCTTATTATATTTGATTGCATTACTGAACAGATTCAGCATAATTCTTCTGATCTGCAGCGTATCTCCGCTCAGCATCGTATGATTCACCTTTTCCCGATGGCTCTCATAGCTGATTTCCATTGCCTCTACCTGTGCACTGACCACAACTTCTACCTGATCTATCAACGTATTCAGATCAAACGTATCATTCTGCAACTCTAAATATCCTGACTCTATTTTACTCATATCAAGTACATCATTGACCAGTTCACTCAGATGTTGGACAGACAGATCCATTTTATCAACACACTCTTCTATCTTTTCCTGATCCTTATAGTTCTTACGGATCATCTGGATCATTCCGAGAATACCATTGATCGGTGTACGGATATCATGACTCATCCGATTCATGAATTCTGTCTTCGCACGGCTCTCGAGATCCGCTTTTTCGTATGCAACCTGCAGACGTTCTCTTTCTCTTTCTTCCTGCTCATGGAACTCTGAAATATCCTTGAACAAAATAATTGCACCGATCACCGTACTTGTCTGCTTCGTCTTACTTTCATAAACCATCTCCTGTGACATCAGGACTGTCTCCTGCCACCAGCATCTGCTTCCATCACTTTGCTCTACCTGATATTCCACAGTCACCTGCTTTTCGCCTGCTTTAAAACGTTCGATCAGCTGTGCCGGATTTTCTGTGATACGATAATTTTCTCTCGTCTCTTTTGTCACGAACCGCTGATAGTTCTTACAATACGTATCATAAGGACATGGAAGTTTTATCTCTGGAATCTGCCTGTTTTCCCTGTTTTGCCAAAATATCTTTTCTAATAAATTCTGTGTCAGATTAACACTTTGGATTATTTCTGCTGTATCCATTAATGCTTCTATATAGTTTCCGTTTTCCAAAATGGACTGCGTCAGCTGTTCATAGAACTGTGTCAGTTGCTTTTTCTCATTTACGATCAATCTGTCCCTGTCCTGATAAACATCAAACCCAACAAGAAAATGATGCAGATTTCCATTTTCAGCAAAGTCAGGCAGTAAAAGTGTGATCCGGCCACGCAAAACTCTGTCACCATCTTTGTGACAATAAAAATATTCCTCTACCTGATGTTCCTCTGTCAGTGTTTCCCGGATTTCCGACAGCTGAAGTTTCTCCCATAGTTCCCTGCGTTTCTCTTCCTCCTCCAGCTCCTGTATAATCTGCTCTACTGCACCAGAATAACTACCATCATCTGCAAGGAAAAATTCTGAGCTTGCACGAAGAACAACATACTGATCCACAATCGCATCACAGTACAGACAATCTGTAAAATGAAATCCTTTTTCTTTTACAGATTGTAACAGCCGACTCCTAATTCTCCGCTTGTCAGCTGCTTCTTTCATCTTCGCCCGATTCTTGTCTACATACATGTTCTTATCCGCATATCGGAACAGGTCTTTCATATTACTTCCCGGAAAATCTGTAGACAATGCATATCCCACTGCATAGCTAAGTAGCATATCCGGATGATTCTTTGAATAACGCTCCGTCTGTTCCCGTATCATCTGCAGACAGTCTTTCACCTGCTTATGATCCACCTGCTTTAACACTGCAATAAACTCGTCTCCACCGTCTCTTCCGACAAAATATTTCTCCGGAAGTGCTGCCCGCAATTGTTCTGCAAATGATCTGATATATTGATCGCCTCTTTCATGTCCCTGCCGGTCATTAATAATTCTCAGATTATTTAAATCAAACACCATTACCGCTGTTGATTCCCTATCCGTAAGCGGCTCTTCAGATGCCAGAATCTCCTCGCACTTATTCTTATTCGGAAGTCCTGTTGCCTCATCCAGATAAACCTTCTGACGAAGCACACGGTTTTGCGCCGCGTACCGTAATGCCTTGAAAAGCTCATATCCCAACAGACACACAATTCCAATAATATCCACGACAACAATTTTCTCCAGACGATTTAAGGAAGATGCCAGCTTCTGCGAATAACTTTCCGCAAGCCCTGTTGTCTCATCACAGATTGTAAAAAATGTTTCACTTTTATTTATAATCTGTGTATTCTCATATCCTTCTTCTCGAGCCTTATAGATTTCTTCCTTTAGTTGTTCAAAAAATTGTTCCTACACTTCCATCTTATCCTGAAATGCTTTATCATCCAGACGGACAAGGTTCAGTTCATCGCTGCCATGACGTAACCCATCAATATACGCATCCACTTCCCTGATCATTTCATCCTGTGGTTTCTGTGCATTTTCCAGTTTGATGATCTGCTGCGTCTTTCCACGCACAAGCCCGGCATAATTCACTACACGAGCCGTCCCTTGCATATCGCTGACCAATATCATAATTCCAAAGAATAATGCAATCAGGATACAGGTAAGAAGCATCATGAAAATACGCAGAATCCGTGTGATTTTCTTTTCTTTCATATCTTTATAACCTTACTTTTACTTTATTTAAAGATTATAACAGAATCTCCTTTGTTTTCCCATAATTAAAATACATCACCAGAGGATTTTTAAAAATGGTGTAATACTTGCTATCTGTTTTGGAAAATGTGATACTATAAATTATAGTCACACTTAATTTTCGTAACAAACGGAGGGACCCTCTATGATAAACCAGACAAAACAAATATTGGAAGAATCTCTGAAAAAATTAATGCTTCAAAAGTCGCTCGATAAGATAACCATCCGCGATTTAACCGAAGACTGCGACATCAGCCGTATGGCTTTCTACTATCACTTTAAAGATATTTATGATCTGGTCGAATGGTCCTGCCTGGAAGATGCAACACGTGCTCTTGCCGGCAAAAAAACTTACGACACCTGGTCTGAAGGACTGGTACAGATTTTTGATGCTGTGTATGAAAATAAGCCATTTATATTAAATGCTTACCGCTGCATCAGCCGGGATCAGATTGAAAGTTTCCTTTTTCATCTGACTTCCGATTTACTGATGAATGTTGTAGAGGAAAAAGCAGAAGGCACCAGTATTTCTGAAGAAGATCGGCGCTTTATTGCCGATTTTTATAAATACAGCTTTGTCGGTCTTATGCTCGACTGGATCAAACAGGGAATGAAAGACGATTATGTCGATCTGGCACATAAGATCAGTATTACCATCCACGGAAGCCTTACGCATTCAATTGAAAATTTCGCAGCACTTTCAGAAAAAGAGAATTCATAATCTCCATATATAATATTTCCTATAATTATCACATGAATAAATGTTGAGGACAAAAGCCCCCAACTATAACACTTTACAAAAAGAGGCAAATGATAAGTTTTTTATCACTTGCCTCTTTTTGTAAAGTGAAAATCTTTAAAAATGTCCATACTATAACTATAACAACTATACTTCATATCTCGTTATTTAGAGTAATTATGATGAGATGATCTCAAAACGAGACATGAATCCGTTTTTTCAGAAAGGTGGTTTATTATGTCAAATAAGAAATCTAAACTTGGTGTAATCTCTGCAGTAGCAGCAGGAACAGGAACTGCAATTTATCTCGCACAGAAAGCAAAAAAAGAATCTGGTAATTCAGAATCCGGTAATTCTATTTTTAAGAAGAGTACTGTTGCCGATTCTTCCGTTCCAGATAACTATCGTAACACTGAGCGCGGAAAATATGACCGCAACAGCAAAGGCATCTATTATTCCAACGGAAACTACGAAGCATTTGCACATCCGGAGAAACCGGAAGGTGTAGATCAGAAAAATGCTTACATCGTAGGAAGCGGACTTGCCTCTCTGGCAGCGGCATGTTTCCTTGTCCGTGATGCACAGATGCCTGGATGCCAGATCCACATTTTAGAAGCAATGGATATTGCCGGTGGTGCATGTGATGGAATCTATGATACTTCCCGAGGTTATGTAATGCGCGGTGGACGTGAGATGGAAAATCATTTCGAATGTCTGTGGGATCTCTTCCGCAGCATTCCATCCATCGAGACACCTGGTGTTTCTGTACTTGATGAATATTACTGGCTCAATAAACATGACCCGAACTATTCCCTTTGCCGTGCAACCGTAAATCGTGGCAAAGACGCACATACAGACGGAAAATTCAACCTCAGTCAGAAGGGCTGTATGGAAATCATGAAACTCTTCATGACAAAAGACGAAGATCTCTACGATAAAACTATCGAAGATGTTTTTGACGAAGAAGTATTTGATTCTACTTTCTGGCTCTATTGGAGAACAATGTTTGCATTTGAAAACTGGCACAGTGCTTTGGAAATGAAATTATATTTCCAGAGATTTATCCACCATATTGCCGGACTGCCTGATTTCAGTGCATTGAAATTTACCAAATATAATCAGTATGAATCCCTCATTCTTCCGATGCAGAGATACCTCGAAGATGCCGGTGTGGACTTCCAGTTCAATACAGAAGTCACAAATGTTGTATTCAAATTCGAAGGAGACAAAAAGATTGCATCTGTAATTGAATGTAAAGTAAACGGACAGGAAAGAGGTATCGTCCTGACAGAAAATGACCTCGTATTTGTCACAAACGGAAGCTGTACAGAGGGAACCATTTACGGAGATCAGAACCATGCACCAAACGGGGATGCCGAAGTCCGTACAAGCGGTGTATGGAACCTTTGGAAAAACATTGCCCGTCAGGATCCATCCTTCGGACATCCGGAAAAATTCTGTTCCGACATTGCCAAGACAAACTGGGAATCTGCAACAGTTACAACTCTGGATGACAAGATCATTCCTTATATCACAGACATTTGCAAACGTGACCCTCGCACCGGAAATGTTGTAACCGGCGGTATCGTCAGCTGCCAGGATTCCAGCTGGCTGTTAAGCTGGACGATCAATCGTCAGGGACAGTTCAAAGACCAGGATAAAGATAAGGTATGTGTCTGGGTTTACGGATTATTTACTGATGTGCCCGGTGACTATATCAAGAAGCCTATGAAAGACTGTACCGGAAAAGAAATCACAGCAGAATGGCTCTATCACCTTGGTGTTCCGGAAGATCAGATCATGGATCTGGCAGAAAACAGTGCAATCTGTGTACCGACAATGATGCCTTACATCACAGCATTCTTCATGCCACGTACAAAAGGTGACCGCCCGGATGTTATCCCGGATGGATGTGTCAACTTCGCTTTCCTCGGACAGTTTGCTGAAACTCCAAGAGATACTGTTTTCACAACAGAGTATTCTGTACGTACTGCTATGGAAGCTGTTTATGGACTTCTCAAAGTAGACCGTGGTGTGCCTGAAGTATGGGGAAGTGTTTATGATATCCGCGAGCTTCTCGACAGCTCTGTAAAACTTATGGACGGAAAATCTCCACTTGAGATCCAGCTGCCTGGACCGCTGAACGCACTGAAGAAACCTCTTCTGAAGCTCGTAAAAGGAAATGTGATTGAAAAGGTACTGCGTGATCACAATGTACTGAAGGACTGAATGTAAAAAGAACACTTGTTCTTTTCCCTGGAATATGCTATTCTATTTCTACCTGATCACGTAAGAAGAATGCCTCCCCGCATTCTTCTTACTTAAATGATTTGATACAAGGGTCAAAAGGTCATGCGTTTCTTGCTTGCATGAAAAAGCATGACTTATTGACCCGCAAAACACCGAAAAGTAGCCATTTTTCGTAGAAAAATGAGCGGATTTGAGGTGTTTTAGGATTGCGAGAGCATGAAATGCGAAGCAATCCGTGTATCATAGGGGTCAAAATACCTTTTGCCCCCAACATCTTTGTATAATTAAGAGTAAAATAGAAGAGAGAAAAGAATGAACAAGAATGATATTGTAACAGTTGAAATAACAGATATCGGAGTGAGCGGGGAAGGAATTGGCCATGTGGATGGCTACACGCTCTTTATCAAAGACGCAGTGATCGGTGATGTGGTTGAAGCGAAAGTCATGAAGGCAAAGAAGAATTACGGCTATGCCAGATTGATGAAAGTTATCACACCGTCAGAATATCGCGTAGAACCAAAGTGTGCATTTGCCAGAAGATGCGGAGGCTGCCAGATCCAGGAAATGTCTTATGATCGTCAGCTTGTGTTTAAAGACCAGAAGATTCGTGGCAATCTGGAACGAATCGGTGGGTTCACAAAAGACCAGATCGATACAGTGATGCAGCCGGTTGTTGGAATGGAGCATCCGTTTGGTTATCGTAATAAAGCACAGTTCCCGTTCGGAACGGACAAAGAAGCCAATCCGATCACGGGATTCTATGCCGGAAGAACACATGATATCATTGCAAACACAGATTGCGCTCTTGGCGTAGAGCAGAACAAAGAGATTCTCGAGATTATTTTACAATATATGCGTGAAAACAAGATCAAATCGTATGACGAGAAGACTGGAAAAGGTCTGATCCGGCATGCATTGATCCGCTATGGATTCAAGACAAAAGAAATTATGGTCTGTCTTGTGGTCAACGGAAAGAAACTTCCGAAAGCAGAGCGTCTGATTGAAAAGCTTATTCAGATTGAGGGCATGACAAGTATCACGATCAGTCCGAATACACGAAGAGATAATGTGATTATGGGAGATTCTTATGAAATTCTCTGGGGACAGGGATATATTACAGATTATATCGGAAATGTAAAATATCAGATTTCCCCATTATCATTCTATCAGGTAAATCCGGTACAAACAGAGAAACTATACGGACTTGCACTTGAGTATGCAGACCTCAAAGGTGATGAAACCGTGTGGGATCTGTACTGCGGAATCGGAACGATTTCCCTCTTCCTTGCTCAGAAGGCAAAACAGGTTTACGGAGTTGAGATTGTGCCGCAGGCAATCGATGATGCCAAAGAAAATGCAAAGATCAATGCGATTGATAACGCAGAATTTTTCGTCGGGAAGGCAGAAGAAGTTCTGCCGGAATATTATGCAGAGTATGAGCGAGAGCATAATGGCGAGACAGCTCATGCAGACGTGATCGTTGTGGATCCACCGAGAAAGGGCTGTGACGAGACACTGCTGGAGACGATCGTGAAGATGCAGCCGGAGAAGGTTGTGTATGTAAGCTGTGACAGTGCGACATTGGCGAGAGA
>JABLTM010001419.1_pt1 | contig 16293 bp, 9 predicted proteins | sample 7160121 | NCBI WGS metagenome assembly JABLTM01 (sample SAMN14651224, study PRJNA627086) | human gut metagenome | isolation source: feces | host: Homo sapiens
GGTAATCTCTGTTACTCTGCCTTCCATTGTCAGTATACAGGTAAATCCGCGTCCCTACAATGGAGAGGTCACTTCATATTATCTATTCTGCTAATTTCCCAAGACCCGTTGACAAAAGGCTCAAAACTGCCTATGATATAGGTAAGTTATTTGCCTAATTATATTATAAGCAAGTAATATTCCTCTGTCAATAGAATTAGGCAAATGATAGGCAAATTATTTTCCGGGTGAGGTTTTCAATATGAAGTTTGGAGAAAAGGTAAGACTGCTGCGAAATGAAAAGAAGCTGTCCCAGACGGAACTGGGTAAAATGTGTGGTCTGTCCCTGCGGACGATCCGCAATTATGAGGTGGATGGACGCTATCCCAAACAGCGCGAGGTTTACGCCAAACTTGCCACTGCACTTGGATGCGAGATAAACTTCCTGCTTTCCGAAGACGAAGAATTTGTTCTTCAGGCACAACAGAGCTACGGCTACAAAGGTGCAAAAGATGCCGAAGAATTGGTTGCCGATGTGTCTGCGCTCTTTGCCGGTGGTGAATTGTCCGAGAATGATAAGGATGCCGTAATGCGCGCTTTGCAGGATGCCTACTGGATGGCAAAAGAACGGAACAAAGAAAAGTACACACCGAAGAAATATCGGAATCCAATAGAAGTTGAGGAATGATTTTTGTACAGGATGATTTCTGCATCAACTTTTAAAGCAGTTTATGTAGCAAGGAAGTGAAAGACATGATGTATGCTCAGGATAAGCAACATGTTCCTGACCGGGTGGAATTAAAAGGAATTCTATCAGAGTTCCGGGATGCGCTTGAAGAAGAAATTGATAAGATCAAAAAAAGCGGTCAGTCTTCCACGCTACTCTTTGGTGGGCGCCAAATCGAAAGCCATGGTGCCGACCTCTGGTATCGCTTTAATGTTGAATATGTCCCCTCTCTTCCGGCAGATACGCCCTGTAAGCTGGTAATCGGTAAGGCTCAATTTGATGTTACCGTTATAAGCTACGAAGAGAACTCCATTGTCATCTCTACAAAAACGACTCTGCCTGACACAATCGGCAAGGCCAGACTTGAAAATGGCGCTACAGTTCTGATGGAGCGGCTGATCAAGTGTATCGAAGAGAATGCCGAAAAAGAAAATCCTGCAGGAAAACGTATGCTGTCTTCTGACTGCGGCGTTTATCCTGTAAAGAAGATATTCGAGTATGACGACTTGGCACTGAATACCGGCAACACCCAAAGCCAAAACAATGCTATCGTATCTGCGCTTTCAAGCGACATTACATACATCTGGGGACCTCCTGGTACTGGTAAAACCACCGTAATTGGGCAGATTATTGATGAATTATATAAGCATGATAGATCCGTATTGGTTGTGTCTCATACCAATACGGCGGTTGACGATGCCATCGAAAAAGCCGACAAAACATACTCCAAATCCAATCAGGATAATGACACCAATTACCCGATTTTGAGAATTGGTACTCCTGCAAGGCTCTTGCCGGATCGGGTTTTGTTGGCACAGCATGTTGCCGCCTTAGGGAAAGAGCTTTACGAGCAAAAGGCGGCTCTTGAAAAACAGCAGGCTGAGTTACAGCACCATATCAACGAGATCCGTCCCTTGCTCGCCAAGGATGTTTGGTTGAAAGAAAGCAATCTGGATGTCATTCGGAAAGCACTTCAGAGTATTGCTGCACATGAGAAGGAAATCACCGAGATTCAGCGCAGGAGCGACGCCATCAATGTCTCCGTAGAGAGGGAAAAGGTGGCTCATCCTGAATACGCGAACTATCTGATCCTATCGAAAACGCTTAAAGCAAAAAAGAGCGATTACGATACCGTATGCGGTCAATTTTATAGAATTGAACAGGCTATTTCTGTGCTTCCGGATCAGATCCAAAGGGCGCAGGATGAGGTCAGAAAACACGCTCGATATACGGAGCTTCGCGCTCAAGAAGCAAAGTATATGTCCGTTTCCTTCCTTAGAGGTGAAATCAGCAAAGTTGATGCGCAGATCAACCGCCTCCAAAGCTCAATCAGTGATTTGACTCGGCAGCAGACTGCGGCACAGCAAACAATCTCGGATTATGAGAAAAAGAGCTCTGTCGCAAAACTTTTTGCCGGCAAGAGTGCTGTTACTCAGGCACAGACTACTTTGGAGCGTGTCCGCCGAGAGATTCCAATTGCTAATGGCGACTTGCGCCGTCAACAAGACCTGAAACAAGAGTATTCTCAGCAACTGGAAAGCCTGTTGCTTTTGCAGGAGCAGATCCGTGCAGTCACTCCCTCGAAAACTCCGGAATACTGGAATGCTGAGGTAAATAAGCTGCAGGCCGAACTTTCTGTCGCACAAAAGGCTCTTCCGGAGCTGACCACCAGAAAAAACGCACTGCATGAAGAAGTTCGCGAACTGGAACGACAACAGAGCCAGGCGAAGTCTTCGTTTGATGTTCTTAGTGAGTTGGGTAGAAAAGTCCGCCTGGAGCAGGACAAACTGGCTGAGGTTACGAAGCTGCGGGATAAGGAGAATAACGCTTGTTCTGAGCAACTTGAAAAAGAGATATCTTTTTGTATTACCTTCCTGTACAAGCCGACTTCTGAAGGAATCTCTCCCCTCTTTAATGAGCTTTCCAAGCTGTTTGCATCTGTAAAAGCTGAGATGGCTTCTGTTGATATGGATGCCATCATAAAAGAAAAAGAAGATGCGGACCAGCAGTTGGTCGAAATCTTCCGGCAGCTCAATGAGCTGAAAGAGAAAATGCAGGAGCTCGAAAAGCAGGCAATTATGAGCGCCAAGATTGTTGGTGCCACACTTGCGAAGTCTTATTTGAGCGAAACTCTGCGAGAGAGAAAGTTTGACACAGTAATCTTGGACGAGGCCTCCATGGCTTCTATTCCTGCACTTTGGTGTGCCAGCTACCTCGCTGAAAGCAGCATTATAATTGTCGGTGACTTCCTGCAGTTACCTCCTATTGTTATGGCAGATACCCCTATGGCTCAAAAATGGTTGGGTAAGGATATCTTCTACCATAGCGGGATGCAGGAGCGGGCTCGGAACAAGGAAACCTGTCCTGAAAATTTCGTTATGCTCAATAATCAGTTCCGCATGGAGTCTGATATTGCAGACATCGCAAACATGTATTACGGAGCATACGGTGGCCTTCTTTCGGATGATAACAACGATTTCAGAGTCAAGGATCGCGAGAAATTCTATAGTTGGTATCCTGGCAAAAGAACCAAGAGAAATGTTCACCTGATAGACACAGAGAGTCTCCATGCTTGGGTTACCGGTGTGCCTCAAGGAAAGAGCCATAGCCGGCTGAATTGTTTCTCAGCAGCCGTTTCTGTGGATCTTGCATTCAAGTTCTTGGAAAACAAACTCAAGGAACTCGATCCTGCTACTGCCGAACCGGAAAAAGAGGCTTCTGTGCTGATCGTCGCTCCGTATAAACCCCATGTTGCAAGGATCAATCAACTTGTAGAACTGGAGTATCACAATCGAGGGTTTAAAGAAAACCTCAATTTCATTAGAGCCGGAACGATTCACAGTTTCCAAGGCAGCGAGGCCGATATCGTAATATTTGACCTAGTGATCGATGAACCGCATTGGAAGGCAAATCTGTTTATGACGGATAAGGAAGTCAATGAAGATCTGCGCAAGATGTTCAATGTGGCTGTCACGAGAGCTAAGTTCAAGCTGTATATCGTCGGCAATTTTGCATATTGCCAAAAACGAGCCAAGAATAACGCTCTGTCGGAGCTGCTGGACAAGCTCATCAAAAAGGATAGGCTTGTCAAAGTGGATGCCAAGACTTTGCTTCCTGAAATTGTGTTCGCACGGCAATCCGATTTTGCTTTTGATGGAAACCTTACAGGGAAACACATCGTTTGCCGAGAAGATGTCTTCAACAACTACTTCATGGCTGATATCCATTCCTTCAAAAAGCGCCTGATTGTGTACTCAGCTTTTATGACGGAAGCACGCCTAAGCACACTTCTGCCGGCCTTCTCTGATGCCGTCCGCGCCGGAAAGCAGATCATTGTTGTTACAAAGGTTCTATCTGATCGTGGCAAATCCGAACTTGCGCAGTACCAAAAGTGTGAGAAAGAATTACGCGATATCGGCGTGAGTGTTCTTCACAAGAAGGGCATGCACGAAAAACTGATTTTTGTTGACAGCAATGCGGTTTGGATCGGCTCGTTGAATGCACTAAGTTTTACCGGTTTGACCGGCGAGGTTATGCAGCGGTATGCTGATCGTGAGCTGACTGCCGAATATGAAAAGCTTTTCGATATCGAGCACATCTGCAACGCAATAGAAAACACATACGAACAGAAGTGCCCCATCTGCGGCGATGAAATGATCGTGAAAGAAAGCGATGAAGGCGGTATCTACTGGCAGTGCGTTGCCGGCGATTATTCCAGAAATGTTGCTCAGCAATATCCGCTGGATGGCATTCTTCGTTGCAAGTGTGGAGCACCCTATGTGTTCGCAATGAAAAACGAGCCTCGTTGGGTGTGTTCCGAGGATTCACGGCATTATCAGAAGATGCGCGAGAGCGATCTTAGGCTGGAAAAGATGGCTGCTCTAATTCCTACAAAGGCCGCTCGTAGCCAAGTAAATAAGTATTTCTTTGCAAAAAAGAAAGCTACAGCACCTAAGAAGACATCCGCTACGAAGAAAGCACGCAGTGCATCTGAAGACGAGGACGATTCTAAGCAGATGAAAATGTTCTAATGCATTACCCCTCCGAAGGCGAATGTCCTCAGAGGGGTAATATATAATCTGCAGTCCGTTTTATGGTACAATAACGGCGATATAATTCTATCATGAGGAGGTGCTCGTATGATCTCAAACACAATTTACAGCAAAGGCAGGGACAACTTTAAGGGTTACACCTTTTCTGCAAGAGAGTGGTCTGCTCCTACCATGGTGTCACCAAAAGAAATCCGTGAACGGATCGACAGCTTTGCTTTGTGCGGCCGTAAAATTAAGCGCATGCGTTTGATTGGCTTGAGCTATTTCCATACCCGTGACTGGGTTGAAGAAGCAGCTTATCGACAGGTCGAGCACCTGCCAGAAGAAGAGCGCCAGCGCAAATCCAATTATTCAACGATTGATCCCACCATGCAGTTTAGCCGATATGCTCAAATTGACGAACCCTTTCTGATTGAGTTCGAGGATGGAGATATCTTTGAAGTCGATACTCCGCAGGATCCAGAATTCCGGATGAGCATGAACTGTATTCCTTGGTGGATCAAGGCCGGAACAAATCAACCTAATGTGGAAGCAGATATTCTTTTCTCCCCTTGTGTCGGCCAGGAGATTGTTTCAGTCGAAGTCAACACACGGATAACAGACAAGGATCCGATGTTTTTCTGCGCTTTTAATGAGCCTCCTTATCAGAGAGAGCTTGTTTCAAATGTAACACTTCGTTTGAGAAATGGATTGGGTCTGCAAATCAGCCCGGACATTGATTACTGCGAGGTTGCGTGTGTTGATGTAAGCAACGAGTGGGTTAAAATCAGCTTTTCTGAACTAAAAGACGCTTTGTTCAACTGGGAGGACCTTCACGCTGATGAGGTTACCGGGTTTGAGGCGGAAAGTCATATGTTGTTCTTCGGGAGAAAAGGAGCCGCATATACCGATACCCCATATATGACACTATCTTCAAGCGGCAAAGGCGATTCTTGCCTTCATGTCTATGTTGAAGATTTTCTTATACTTGATTGGAGCATTTCGCTTGCCATTGGGAGCTGGTTCGATGAGTACGGCGAGTATCATTTCAGCCATAAAGAGTGGAATGATCTCCTTGATGAGGCATGGCGAATCCTTGCTGCGGATAGTTTTGATGAATTGTTTGATGAGCTAATCGATCGGCAAGGAAAGGGCAATTACATGATGTGGAAGCTCAATAGCCGAGGCGCATCTTTCTGGAAAGAGCGGGATAAATACAGAACACAGATCAAAGATATCCGAGAGTGGTCTGATTTGGTGCTTGGCCCCAACGACATGATGGATATCTACGGATTTTAGGAGGTGTAAGTATGGATCAGTATACTATGATGGACATACTGGGAAAAGCATTCGCTGATGGCGAAATCGATGCACTGCGTCCTTTGATGGCGGCGGACTGTGACTATGCTTCCCAGTATGCAAACAAGTCCTTTTCGGGGGCATCTGAAATCCTGTCAAATATGGAGTCCGTCCATAAGAACATTGATGAAACCTGTGCTTATACTTACAAGGTCATAGAACTGGAGTCTGTCCTGGCAAATGGCCTAACCCTTGCTGATTTGGACAATCAAGCCGGAATGCATCCCTGCCGGTACGGCCTGCTCTTGTATCAGTATGGCTCTGATTATCCTGTTGCTGTTGTTGCCTGTATGATAGACCTCTACGAGAAGTTCAGAAGCATATGGCTGTCTCGAGACACAAGCAAGTTCAATGAAACCTTTTATGGCGAAGAATTGGGACCCGATTCTCCCGATGACCTTCCTTCTACAGTAGTGCCACTGACCACACATGATCGGCATGTCAACGAAATGAGAAGCTCATTTGCAGGTCAAAAGTGGGATAAGACTGTAAATACGGCTGATGGGATTTATATTTGGCGCAAAGCAGATGAATATGCCAAACAGTGGCTGCCCGAGCAAGGCTATAGCGTACTGGAGTCGCAGATCTTTGATGATTGCATCGGTTACCGGTGCAATAGAAAAGGCTATATTTACACGATTTTCATGTATGCCTACGGCCAAAAGAAAACTTCTCAGCTGGACGGTGATTTCTGCAGCAAGCTTGCCAAAGAACCCTTCGCCGAAAACAGCATCATCCTGATCCTCTACCTCAATGTCGATCGCTACATGGCCGGAGCTGAGATCAAATATCGTGTAAGAAACTACTGCGGAAGTGATACTTACAGCCCGGAGTTTTGGCATCTTAAAGAAGTCAACGGCTCGTATCTGTTTGAATACTATCCTCGCAAAGAGATGATGGATCAAACCTGGCAGTTCATGTACGCCTTCAACCGTGAAGATACGGACATCTATGACTGCATTATCACAGATGATAATCCGTCCATTGAAGGAGATCCCAAATACTCCGGTGCATTTATGAACAGCGCCTTCTATGGGACGCTGCGGACGATGCATCGGGAATACGGTGATATGAAGTTGGGCTATGTCCGTTATAACGATGTAGTTTACAGCTCTGTCCCCTACATTGAAGGTCTTGGCTTCTTCAGTTGGAGCTCCTTCCATGCCACCGACCGCATGCATAGCATGGTCCGTCACCCCTTTGACGGTGGTGATCGGAAGGTGGCAGAGTTTATTAAAACCGAGCAACGAGAACCAGATGATCTGTTCGCATATATTCCCAAACTCATAAACGCCGTCCCGCTTGCCCCCGTTCCCACAGAACGATTCGCCGTAAAGCTCTTTTTCGACAACGGCGAGTGCAAAAAGTATGTACTTCCTATTCCGACGGAGTCTGAGCACGAGGAGGTTCTTTCCTATCGCGGTCATGTGTTTACCGATAACATCTGGGCATCCGTCTCTGTAATTCCTCGGCACGAAAGCAGATATAAAGGCTATCCCGAATGTGGCCCGGCAATTGTGTTCAAAAATGAGTTTCTAATCGCGGGAACTCGATGCTACATGGAGAGTGTGCCGTACTCCGAGCCGGAGTTGACAGATGAGATCGTGTATGCCGATGAAAAGCACCAGATCCGGAAAATCTGGAAGTGGAATGTAAACTCTCTGTACGAAGACGGAGAAACCGGTCTATTGAAGGTCTTAATCAGCGGCCAGGCATTCAACTGGTACGGCAAGTCCGTGTTTGCTTCTATTGAGGGAAAACGACTGACCAGCCTGACCTTCGATATCATCGACAGTTTTCAAGAAGATCTTGCTCGCGTTGCTATCAACGGCCATGGATATGGCTTCGTTGACAAGGACATGAAGTTTGTCGTTCCTATGAAGTATGATCAAGCAGATGATTTCAGAGAAGGCAAAGCAAAAGTACAGCTTGGAGATAAGTGGCTTTGTGTTGATCCAAATGGCTGTGAGCTTGAGATTGGTGGCAGAATTCGACAGGATAATTATCAAGAAGTCGGCGATTATTCCGAAGGAATGTGCCGCGTATCTACGCTCAAGCTGCGCTTCATGGATTTGGCTTATCATTCGGATTATGATCAAATTGCGGGTACTTGGGGTTTTGTAAATGAATCTGGCGAGGAGGTTATTCCGCCCCAGTATATCTATGCTACTGACTTTGAAAATGGTATTGCTATCGTTGCAAAGGGCAAATGGACTATCGACCCTAAATGGGACAACAAGTATAATCAGGGCCGTTACTGGACGGAAGAGGAGCTCTGGGGTGCCATCGACAAGGACGGTAACGAGGTTATCCCCTTCATCTTCGATGAAATCAAGCACTTCTTCGATCGCTCCGATATGTTCATGGTCCATTATGGTGGCTGGAAAGACGGTCACTGGGGTGTCGTTGATTGCAAGGGTAACTGGCTCGTAGAACCAACCTTTGAAGGCTTCTCTTATGAAACCTGGAAGGACAGAATCCTGTTTTACGCTGAAGATCCGGATGCAACGGGCGATGGTCTCCCCATGGGCATCTATGATCTGGCACAAAAGAAAGTCCTGTTTGAGCCCCAATTCCTTGATGTCACCTTCCGCGACAACGGCGATATGGAAGTCGAGGTCTTCGATGAAGAACTCGGCCGGACGATTGAAAAGATCATTGACCCATCTGGCAAAGAGCTTTTCAAATCCATATATTCCTCGATCTATACCTGGCATGATCCATATGAAGTGGTTATCCGCGATAAGGACGGTACCAGACATGGTTTGATTGATAAGGAGGGCAACGAAATCCTCCCCTGCATCTATGATGTCCCTTGGAATGGCTTCTACCATGAACAGCAGAGAATTTGCTTCGTAGAAAACGGCAAACAAGGCATGAAAGACTACGATGGCAACATCATCATTCCTGCTATCTACCATGAAATCCATGGGCGCAAGGATCCTTATCTCACTGTCAGAGTTGGTGAAAAGGACAGCTACAAAGAAGGTCTTATCACTTATGATGGTAAGACTGTTATCGAAGCAAATCACAGTCGCATCGGATGGTGCAGCGACCATAAGCATTTCTTCTGTTGTGCTGATGGACGCTGTGAGATGTATGTCGTAGAAGATTGCGCGGCTATGCCTTAAGGTTATGTCGCGATAAAGGTCGAAAATGGCAGCTTTTCTGCGTTCTAAGCAAGAATCAGAGTATAGGTAATACGCAACCCCTATTTCTTTCGATTTTGCCCTTAATTAGTCTACACGCAAGAAGAAATCCGCAACTCTCCCATAAACGGCAAAAGGGTATGCACTTTGATGTGCATACCCTTTTTGTCAGCAACCCTTGCATGGCAACTGCCATAATTCTTATTTCGTAAAACCTGTTTTATGAACACCGAGGGAGCGTCTTTTTTCTGCGTGCGGAGCTTTTTGCGCTTGCGTGTGCGGGAAATATTTACTATAGTAATATTGGAAGAAAAGAAAAAAGGAGGAACCTGTACGATGAAACGGAAACTTTGTGCGCTGCTGCTGGCGTTGGGAATGATCGTCTCATTTGCGGCCGCGGTCGGGGCGGCTGCCTTTGCCGATGTGCCGGGCGGCAGCTGGTACGCCGCCGGCGTCAGCCTCGCCGCGGAGAAGGGGATCATGACCGGGACCGGCGAGACGACCTTCTCGCCGCGCCGGCCGGTCAGCTGGGCGCAGGCCATCACGATCGCCGCGCGTCTGCACGCGCAGAACACCGGCAAGAGCGTCCCGGCGGCGGGCGAAGAAGAAGCCTGGTACGCGCCCGCGCTCGCCTACGCAAAGACGAACGCCCTTCTGCCGCCCGACTGCCCGGAGGATGAAGCGGCCCTCACCGGCCCGCTCAGCCGCAGATCGCTTGCCTATCTGCTGGCAAAGAGCACGCCGCAGCCCTTGCAGACCATCAACGACGGGCAGCTGACGGATATCGGCGCGCTTTCTGCCGACGAACAGGCGGCCATCCGCACCGTTGCGGCCGGCGGCGTCATGGCCGGCAAATCCGGCGGACTGTTTGACCCGGAGGGCCACGCCACGCGGGCAGAGCTCGCCGTGACCGTCGCGCGTCTGCTGGACCCGGCGCTGCGCACCGCGCAGGACCGCAGCCGCCAGAACATCTCCGACGATACGCTCGGGAACTTCACCACCGGCGGCATCGCCGATGAGGCCAGCGACGGCTATACCTACTGTCTGGTCGACGGCTGGTACAAAAAGGACATCGGCGAGACCTCCTACGTGCTCCGCCGGGACAAGACGGGCGCGCAGACCGTGCTCTGGTCGACGCTGGACTACCGGCTGAAGGATATCTGCCTCTATGACGACTATCTCTATATGCGCGGCGGCCGGATGAAGGAGCCGTATGGCGAGACCGTCATGCGCATCCCGAAGACCGGCGGCGAGCCGGAGATCCTCTACAAAAACACGCTCGGCATCGAGACCTATACGTTCTATGACGGCCAGCTATACATTCTGGAGATGTCCTCCAAGCCGGAGAACTACAAAAACTGGAGCTACCGCATCTGCCGCGTGGAAAACGGGCAGGCAAAGCAGATCGGCCGGGGCCTGAATTTCGACCAGGCGCTCTTCACCGACGTACTCTACGGCTTCGGCGGAAAGCTCTATTTCATCCGGGATGAAAGCAGCTCCTGCGGGCTGTACGCGATCGATCTGGAGACGGACAAGCAGGAACTGATCTATGACGGAAACTTTGAGGAAGCCGTCTTCTACGATAACAAGCTCTACTTCATTCCCTGGGACAACCATAACTACGGCCACGCCTTCTACCGCCTCAGCCTGACCGGCGGCGAGCCGGAGCTGCTGTTCGATATCCCGCAGGCCGCGATGCAGTCCATTGCGCTGCGCTGCTACCACAACACGTTCTATCTGGTTGGCCGCACCAGCAAGGCCGTCTGGCGGTTCGGCATGGACGGCTCGCTCACGCAGGTGGCCAGCATCCTGACGGGCCTGTGCCAGACGCTGAGCTTCTTCGACGATCAGCTCGTCATCTCCGTCGACGAGCCGCAGAGCACGGCGACCGAGGACAACATGCTCTGGTCTCTCAGCCAGCCCGGCGGCACGCCGTCGATCTTCATCGACTGGTTCCGCCTCCCCGGCGAGGTCCGGCCCGCAGAATAAACAAACACCCCCGCCGCGGATGCGGCGGGGGTCGTTGTTTTTTATCCCTTCAGCTTATCGAAGAAGCTTTTGCGTTTGGGCTGGCCGTCTTCGCCGACGGAGGATTCGAGCTGGCGGAGCAGCTCCTTCTGCTCGCGCGTGAGCCTGGTCGGCGTCTCGACGACGACGGTGACGAACTGGTCGCCGCGCGTCTTGTAGCCGACGTAGGGGATACCCTTGCCGCGCAGGCGGAAGGTGGTGCCGGTCTGCGTGCCCTCGGGGATCTGGTAGCGGACCTTGCCGTCGAGCGTCGGGACCTCGATGGACGCGCCGAGCGCGGCCTGCGTGAAGGAGATGGGCATCTGGCACATGACATTCGCGCCGTCACGCGTGAAGATCGGGTGCTTGCGCACCGAGACCGTCACGAGCAGATCGCCGTTCGGGCCGCCGTTCGATCCGGCGTTGCCCTCGTCGCGCACGCGGAAGGACTGGCCGTCGTCGATGCCGGCCGGGACCTTGACCTTGATGGTCTTGGTGTGGCGGACCTTGCCCTTGCCGCGGCAGGCGGTGCAGGGGTCGGTGATGATGGTGCCGGTGCCGCCGCACTGCGGGCACGGCTGCGAGGACTGCATGGTCATGCCCATGAAGTTCTGCTGCGTGCGCACGGTGCCGGTGCCGTGGCAATACGTACAGGTCTGCGGGGTCGTGCCTTCCTTCGCGCCGGTGCCGTGGCAGGTGCTGCAGGTCTCGATGCGGGAGAAGGTGATCTCGCGCTCGCAGCCAAAGGCCGCGTCTTCAAAGCTGATCTCGATCTCGCTGACAACGTTCTGGCCCTTGCTCGGCCCTCTTCTGCGGCCGGAGGATGACGAAGCGCCGCCGCCGAAAAAGTCGCCGAAGATATCGCCCAGATCTCCGAAGCCGCCGAAGCCGCCGCCAAACCCGCCGCCGAAGCCGGCGCCCGCGTTCGGGTTGAAGTTCGGGTCGACGCCCGCGAAGCCGTACTGGTCGTACCGGGCCTTTTTGTCGGCGTCGGAGAGGACCTCATAGGCCTCGTTGATCTCCTTGAACTTTTCCTCGGCAGATTTGTCGCCGGGGTTCTGGTCGGGGTGATATTTCATGGCCAGCTTGCGGTAGGCCTTTTTGATCTCGGCGTCGGACGCGTTCTTCTCCACGCCCAATACCTCGTAATAATCTCGTTTGTTCTGATCTGCCATAGTTTCTCACCTCAGATTCGGTGGGCAACAGCCGATAGGGGCGGACGGGCCGCCCCTATCAAGCTATATTCCGCGAATTAGTTGTCCTTGACCTCTTCGTAGTCCGCGTCGACGACGCCGTCGTCATTGCCGCCGGCCTGCTGGCCTGCGCCCGCGTTCGGGGCAGCGTTGGCCTCGCCCTGCGGAGCCGCGTTCTTGTAGAGCTTCTCAGACACGGCGTAGAACGCCTTCTGGACCTCTTCGGTGGCTGCCTTGATGGCTGCAAGGTCGGTGCCCTTCTGGGCGGTCTTCAGCTTTTCGATGGCTTCCTTGACGGGGGCCTTCTCTGCCTCGGTGACCTTGTCGCCCATCTCGTGCAGGGTCTTTTCAGACTGGTAGATGATCTGGTCGGCGTTGTTGCGGGTGTCGACCTCATCCTTGCGGGCCTTGTCTTCCGCCGCATACTGCTCGGCTTCCTTGACGGCCTTGTCGATGTCTTCCTTGGAGAGGTTGGAAGAAGCGGTGATGGTGATCTTCTGCTCAGCGCCGGTGCCGAGGTCCTTCGCGGAGACGTTCACGATGCCGTTGGCATCGATGTCGAACGTGACCTCGATCTGCGGGACACCGCGGGGTGCCGGAGCGATGCCGGTCAGCTGGAACTTGCCGAGGGTCTTGTTGTCGGCAGCCATCTCACGCTCGCCCTGCAGGACGTGGACCTCAACGGAGGTCTGGTTGTCAGCGGCGGTGGAGAAGACCTGGCTCTTCTTGGTCGGGATGGTGGTGTTGCGGTCGATCAGCTTGGTGAACACGCCGCCCATCGTCTCAATGCCGAGCGACAGCGGAGTGACGTCGAGCAGCAGCAGGCCCTTGACGTCGCCGCCAAGCACGCCGCCCTGGATGGCTGCGCCGACAGCCACGCACTCGTCGGGGTTGATGCCCTTGAAGCCTTCCTTGCCGGTCAGCTTCTTGACCTCGTCCTGCACGGCCGGGATACGGGTCGAGCCGCCGACCAGAAGGACCTTGGAGATATCATTGGCAGTCAGGCCTGCGTCGGCCATGGCCTGCTTGACCGGGCCCGCGGTCGCTTCGACCAGATGGGCGGTCAGCTCGTTGAACTTTGCCCGCGTCAGCGTGACGTCGAGGTGCTTCGGGCCGGTGGCGTCAGCGGTGATATACGGGAGGTTGATGTTGGTGGAGGTGACGCCGGACAGCTCGATCTTGGCCTTCTCGGCGGCTTCCTTCAGTCTCTGCATGGCGACCTTGTCGTTGGACAGGTCGATGCCCTCTGCCTTCTTGAACTCGGAGACGAGGTAGTTCATGACGCACTCGTCGAAATCGTCGCCGCCGAGGTGGGTGTTGCCGTTGGTGGCCAGAACTTCGATGACGCCGTCGCCGATGTCCAGGATGGAGACATCGAACGTGCCGCCGCCGAGGTCATAGACCATGACCTTCTGCTCGGCTTCCTTGTCGACGCCGTAGGCCAGCGCAGCCGCGGTCGGCTCGTTGATGATACGCTTGACGTCGAGACCGGCGATCTTGCCGGCGTCCTTGGTGGCCTGACGCTGGGCGTCGTTGAAGTAGGCCGGGACGGTGATGACGGCTTCAGTGACGGTGCCGCCGAGGTAAGCCTCTGCGTCAGCCTTCAGCTTCTGCAGGATCATCGCGGAGATCTCCTGCGGGGTGTACTTCTTGCCGTCGATGTCGCCTTTATAATCGGAACCCATGTGACGCTTGATGGAAGCGACGGTGCGGTCATGGTTCGTGACAGCCTGACGCTTTGCGACCTGACCGACCATACGCTCGCCGGTCTTCGAGAATGCCACAACGGACGGGGTGGTGCGGTTGCCTTCCGCGTTTGCGATCACGACGGGCTCGCCGCCTTCCATAACAGCCACGCAGCTGTTGGTCGTACCAAGGTCAATACCAATAATCTTGCTCATAATAAATTTCCTCCTATATGAATGCCTGTATTTACAAATTTATATCATGCCGGATCTCCGGCGGGGATGCGTGTTAATTTGCGACCTTTACCATTGCGAACCGGACGACCTTTTCGCCGACCTTGAAGCCCTTCTGGAAGACCTCTGCAATGACGTTTTCACCGAGGCTCTCGTCCTCGATGTGCATGACCGCGTTGTGCAGCTGCGGATCGAAATGATCGCCCGCCGCGCCGAAGCTTTCGACGCCCAGCTTTTCCATCACGGAGACGAGCTGGTTCATCGTCATCTCCACGCCCTTTTTAAAGGCGGTGTCCTGCGTTTCCTGGGCCAGCGCCCGCTCGAGATTGTCGTACACCGGGAGGAATTTCTCCACGGTCTCGGACCGGATCTCGGTATAGAGGTTGTCTTTTTCCTTCTGGCTGCGCTTGCGGTAGTTGTCGTATTCTGCGGCCAGCCGCAGGTAGCTGTCATGCTCCTGGGCCAGCGCCTGCTGCGCCTTTTCAAACTCGGACGCTTCCTGCTGCTTGGCGGCCTCGGGCTTTTTTTCCTCGGGCTGCTTCGCGGCTTCCGCTTCGGGCTTGGCCTGCGCGGCGGTCTGCTCGTTCTGCTCGGCTGCGGAAGCTTCCTTTGCCTTTTCTTCCGAAGCCGGGCTGCTGTTTGTTTTCTTACTCATATCTTCTATGCCTCCGGATCATGGTGCTTGTTGTCCGGCTCCTCCAGAGCCGGGGTCTGGTTTTTCTGGAACATCCGGCTGAGGTTCTCAGCGAAATAGCTGAGCCGGGCGGTGATCTGTGCGTAATCCATTCTTGTCGGGCCGACCACGCCGATCAGGCCCTGCATCCCGTCGCCGATGTCGAACTTCGTCATGACGACGCTGGTGTCCTTGAGCTCCTTCGAGACGTTTTCCGGACCGACCAGGATCTGCGTCCGGCTGTCGGAGGAGAGCGCCGCGGGGAGGTTGGAGACCACATCCTCATCGAGGGTGGTCAGCATTTTCTGCGCCTTGTCGATGTCGTGGTATTCCGGCTGACCGAGGAGCCTGGCCTGGCCTGTCATGTAGACCTCGCTGCGCTCCTGATGCAGCAGCGTCGTCACAAAGTCCATGATGACGGGGACGAGGCTTGCCGCGTTCCCGGCGCTTCTCGTCACGCGGGACAGAAGCTCCGGCGTCAGCTGGTCGGCCGTCAGCTCCGTGACACTCGCGTTCAATACCGCGCCGAGCAGCTTCAGATCCTGCTCCGTCAGCTCGACCGGGAGCCGGATGAGCTTGTTCTTTACGGAGCTGTCGCTCAGCATCACCACGAGGATGAAGCTGCCGCTGTCCGCCAGGATCAGGTCGAACCGCCGCGCCGTCAGCCCCGCGGGCCGCGCCGCCATGGCGTAGGCGGGCAGATTCGTCATCTGCGAGACGAGCTTGCCGACCTGGGAGACGACCTTGTCGACCTCCTGCATCTTGAGCTCCATCGCCTGGTTGATGGACTTGGCCTCGTCGGTGGACAGGCGGTAGTCCTGCATCAGCTCGTCGACGTACAGCCGGTATCCGGCAGGGGACGGGATCCGTCCGGCCGAGGTGTGCGGCTGCTCGAGATAGCCGAGCGTGGTGAGGTCCGCCATTTCGTTGCGGATCGTTGCGGAGGAAAAGTCCATGTCCGGCATCTGCGCGATCGTCTTGGACGCGACCGGCTCCGCCGTGCGGATATAAAGATCTACGATCGCCCGCAGGATCTTCTTTTTCCGATCGGAAAGCTCCATGTCTGTTCCTCCTTTTCGTCTTAGCACTCCATTTCCCTGAGTGCTAACCGAAGTGTACCACCGCCTGCCTGCAATGTCAAGACCTGCAGACTTAAATTATTTGTGAACAATTCATATCTTATGTATGAAGGCGGAAAAACACGCCGCAGCGGCCGCTGCGGCGTGTGAAAAACCGTTATCCGAACAGAAGCTGCA
>JABLTM010105840.1_pt1 | contig 16265 bp, 10 predicted proteins | sample 7160121 | NCBI WGS metagenome assembly JABLTM01 (sample SAMN14651224, study PRJNA627086) | human gut metagenome | isolation source: feces | host: Homo sapiens
ACATAAAATACGAAAACAAAATCAGAGAATATCTGAATTTCCGGGTAATCCTTTCCTATGGGATGTTTTTCCTCATCCTTCTTTTAAATACCTGGTGCTATACAAAAGTTGAAATGCGTTATGGACCTGTGATCGATACTGCAGCCTATGTATTTGTCCTTCTCCTTTCCAGACTGATTCTGAAGGAAAAAATCACCAAAGGCAAAATTCTGGGAAATCTGATCATCATTACAGGCATTCTGATCTATACCCTATAGCCAGAAGCCTGTATATCCGGAAAAGCTGCCAGTCTATGGCAATTTTCCACTTTACAAAAAAAGTGCCTGGGACTCTTGTTCCCATGGCACTTTTTATATTTGTAATATCCAATCTGTTATTTTCTGTTTGTGCAGACTCCCTTGGAATCGAAGATGTACTTCTTTCCTGAAGCAGATTTCACAGTCATATTCCTGTACATGTAGGCCGTCTTTCTGTTAAAATAATACCATTTTCCATTAATCTTTTCCCAACCGATTTGTAGAATATTTTTACTACTTCCATAATACCAATGATCATAGTAATATTTCCATCCTACATAATCATATTTAGGAACACCTTGATCATACCAAACACTCATATCTACATAACCACTAATACCATCAACAAATGCTCCATTGCTATATTGCCATCCTTTAGGACCTCTATACCAATTATTACTAAATCCTAATGATGATGTATAAGCAGCTACCCAATCTACATGTTGATAAATAGTTGGACTATTTAATTTTGTTTGTAAAAGTGAACGATAGCTATAAACCTTCGTATTATAATTACTATTTGCTAATTTATTAACAAATGCATCAACAACTAATTCATTCGTTGTTGTTGATAATTCAGGTCTTTCCATATCTAAATAAACAGGATATGAAAGTTCTGAAGGTGAAATTTTATATTTTGATAAATAATTTAAAATCATTGTTGCTTCATTATCAGCATCTGTTACATTATTTGAATAATCATAAATATAGATTCCAAAAGGAATATTATATTTTCTACAACCATTTAAATTATTTTCAAATTGTTCATCAATATGATAATATCCACCTTTATGAGAAACAATTCTAATAATAACACCATCTACATCTGTTTTACTTACTTTACTCCAATCAATATGACCATTGTATTGTGAAACATCAATAACCTTTTTAACATTTTCACCAATAACGCGACCATCATTATCACAAAAACATTTTTTATTTCCTTGATAAAACCAACCATTTTGAATCATAGTTCGTAAACTATAAGAATTTTCTTCCTTTGCATCTTCTATTTTATTTTCATCTTGATCAATATGACTACTTTGTCCCATAATTGCATCATCATAACTTCCATCTAATGCATTTACAGAACTATTTTGAAAATAACTCAATGCAAAAGCCATTCCAAAAACCAAAAACAAATAACCAAAAAACTTTTTCAAAATCTTTCCTCCCCCCTAAAAATATTATTACTGCATAACACCACTGCTATTAAAATAATATGTCTTATTTCCAACTTTATAATAACCAGTTACCATCGAACCATCACTTTTTAAATAATACCACTTATTCTCTAATTGAAGCCATCCAGTAACCATATAACCTTCATAATAAGTTTTCCCATATATTTCCATAACACCTGTACTTAAATAGTACCACTTACCATTAATTCTTTGCCAACCTGTTAACATTTGATATTGGCTATTAAAATAAAACCATGTATTCCCTAGTTTCTTCCAGCCACTTTGTCCATAGCCTGAATCATCAAAATAGTACCATTTATTGCTGACTTTTTGCCAACCTGTTTGCATTTTACCACTATCATTAAAATAAAACAAATTGTTTCCTACTTTTTGTAATCCTGTAAGTCTTTTACCTGTATTATCAAAATAATACCAATCACTACCTAAAGTTAACCAACCAGTAACCATATAGCCTTCATAATACGTTTTTCCATAGATTTTCATAACACCTGTACTAAAGAAATAAGTATTTCCAGAGATTTCTTGAAATCCTGTCGCCATTTGATAACTATCTAAAAAATAATACGTATTTCCTGCAATCATTTGCCAACCTTTTTGTCCATACCCAGCATTATCAAAATAATACCATTTATTATTGATTCCTTGCCAACCTGTTTGCATCTTTCCACTTGCATTAAAATAATAGAAATTATTTCCTACAGTTTGTAATCCTGTTACCATTGATCCATCACTATTTAAATAATACCAATCATTACCTAGTGGCAACCATCCTGTAATCATATACCCTTCATAATACGTTTTTCCATAGATTTTCATAACACCAGTACTTAAATAATACCATTTACCATTTATTTCTTGCCAACCTGTTTGCATTTGATAGCTACTATTAAAATAAAACCAATTATTTCCTATTAATTTCCAATTTTTTTGACCATAACCCAATTCATCAAAGTAGTACCATTTATTATTAACTTCTTGCCAACCTGTTTGCATTTGTCCACTTGTATTAAAATAATAGAGATTATTTTCTATAGTTTGTAAACCAGTTGCTTTTGAACCATTTGAAAAATAATAATACCAATAATTATTTTCTTTTTTCCATCCTTGTGTATGAGAAATATTATTTAATAAAGTAACATATCGATTACTTACATATCCTGTATTATTAAAGCTATAAGTTCCATCACTACTAGCAACTTCACTTTGTATCTTATAAAAACCATTAGTTGTATAGGCATCTTTTATAATAAATGAATAAGCTGGATTTTTTATCGTTGTATATAAAACACTAGAACTTGTATTTGAACTACTTCTTACATTAAGGGCAGTATGTGTTGTTAAATAAATATCTTTGATTCCTAAAGTATAATAATCATTATCTTTAGAAGAGATACTAGCATCCATATTTTTGGCAATGCTTGCACACTTTTCTCCTTCATAGGGATCTGAAGAATATTTTCCAAATATTCCACTTCCCTTGTCTCCAAAATAACCTCCTCTAAATAAAGAAGTATATGTAGGATTTAAATATCTTTTAGACATCCAACTCGATGTAAAATTCATAATACAATCATCTACTGTACTAAAGGTATCTGCATTTCCACCTGGATTATTATCTGTAGCATTTAATCCAAATAAGTTATTTTTATTTAATGCAATATTGCTTTTTCCCCATCCAGATTCTAAGGCAGCAAAACTTGCTGCCATTAAAGCATTGACCCCATATTTATTTTGATACTTAATAAAAATATCACCTGTATTATATAATTTAGAAGTACTTCCTGCTTTATTATTTAAATAATTTGATATTTGTGAACCAGTATAAGTTGTTTGACTTCTCATTGGTAAGTATTGAAAATAACTATAATAAGGATTATTAGGATTAACAGCATTATTTCTAACATTATTTTTATAATCTGTAATCATTGTATTATAGTTATCATAAAAATAATGTCCATCATAGCTATAATACTCTTTATTCTTTGTTAAATAACTAGGTCCTGTCCCTATATAATTCTTATTTCCTTGATTTCCTGTCGCATTAACATTATTAGAAATATAATGATACAAATCACCTGATGAATTAACTTCATAGTTACTTGCATAATAAGTCCCTTGGCTAAGAACTTCAACATATTGAGGATCTACTAAACCAACAATTCCTGAAATCATAAACTTCACTTTTCCATTTTCATAGCCTAAAAAAGCTGCATCCGCTGCACTTGATTTAGATAAATATCCCTCTTGTCCTGTATAATAATCTGTAAAATTTGTAGTTGTCTTTGCTTTAGAACAATTAAAATTAACCATATTCGCTGTAGAAACTGTTCGTGCATAAGGGTTATACTCTTCATTCGTTGTTCCATCATAAACATCTACAGTATTAATATTTCCATCTTTATCTACAAACTTTGTTTGTCCAATAACGTCATTTGTTTCTTCATATGCTTTTATATTAGAGATATTAAAAATCATTCCCAATAATATAACAAGAAACAAACTTATATACTTTTTTTTCATTTCCAACCTCCTACAATATTTTAAATCTATAGAATATTTTAACTTACTAATCCTATTTGCTTTTAATAATGTGATAATATCACATAAAATAATATACTTACAAATATCAACTAAAATAATCATCTTCGTAAATACTATTTTTTATTATAATGATATACATTTTCAATTCAACAAAAAGGATATAGAATTTTCTATTCTATATCCCTGTTATTTTCTTTCTTTTCTTGTAAATATTTATTTGCATCTTTAAAGAAACTAATTACAATCAACAGTATAATAAATCCTATTGGAAAAGCAGCGATAATAGCCACTGACTGTAAACTATACATTGAATTTTCAGCAAAAATCAACGCTATTGGAAATAGGATAAAGATAATTGCCCAGAAAACTCTAATCTTTTTATCTGGTTCTTCATCTACATCTAATTTTTTATAAGAATAAGATGAAACAACCATAGTTAAAGCATCAAATGTTGTTGAATAAAAAGCAATCATAGTAATAACTAATAACAATAAACCTAGACTTGCTAGTGGTAGAGTATCAAATATCTTTAAAATAACTGCAGAATAATCTCCACTTTTAGCAATCATTCCCGAAATATCAATTCCATGTTTCATTTGTTGTGCCAAACCATAATTTCCAAGAATAATGAATGAAGTAAAAGTTCCTGCTAGACCCCATCCATATCCTCCTAGAATCGTATTTTTAATTGTTCTTCCCTTACTGATTTTTCCAATAAAGAAAGGAGTTGCAACACACCATACCATCCAATAGGCCCAATAATAAATCGTCCAATTTTGTGGAAATGATGTTTCTCTTAAAGGATCCATCCAAGTTGATAAACCTATAAAGTTTTGTACCATATTACCAATAGCAGAAAAACCTGTTTCTAAAATATATGTTGTTTCTCCACCACCAATCAAAAAATAAATAAGTAATGCAAAGAATAAATAGGAACAATATGTTGCTAGTTTAGAAATACCTTTCATTCCTGTAAGTACAGTAAATGTATAAACTGCTGCAATCAATAATAAAACAGCAATAGTAAGTCCTACACCATTAGGCAACCCAAATACTCTACTTAAAGCTGCTGATAATAATGGTGTTGCTAGTGAAAAGGTTGTTGCAGTTCCTGCAATAAGTGCAAATATAGCAATTAAATCAATAATTTTACCTACAACTCCATCTACTTTATTTCCTAGTAATGGTCTACATCCTTCAGAAAACTTTTGTTTATTTCTTCCTCTTACATGTAACATAAAACCAAAAGCAACAGCTAAAATAATATAAAAACTCCAAGCAATTGGTCCCCAATGAAATAACGGAAATGTTGACGCCCATTTTTGTATTCCACCTAATTGATCAATATACTTTTCATTAGCATATAAAGCCCATTCACATAATGAATAAAATAAGATATCAGCTGCCATTGTAGAAGTAAAAATCATTACTCCCCAGTTAAATGATGAATACTCTGGTTGATCTGTATTCTTACCTAACTTTATTTTTCCATATTTAGAAAATGCTATATATAATGAACAAACAAAAATTCCAACTCCTAATAACGCATAATAAATGCCACAGTCATTCCCTAAAAATCCTCTAATCATTTGAATGATATATGAAGATTTTGCTGGCATAAGCATAAATAAAACGCATAATAAGACAACCCCTAATAAAGGAATTATCATTGATACATAATCTAATCTTCCCTTTAATGATTTCTTTTCCATTTTATTTCCCCCAATTTAAATATGTTTCATCAATACTACACAATTCATCAAAACTATCTATTTCTAAAATATCTCCTTCATGCATTTCTTTAATAGATAATTGGTATTCATTTGGATAACAAAACAACGCTACATCATCCCAATAAATATCAGTATTCTTTTTCTCTTCAAATTCAATTTCTAAATGTTTCTTTAATTTCTTTCCATCTTCTTCATTCCATCTAGATACACTATATAATTGCCAACCATCTTGTCCACCAGTTCTTGAACAAGAAGTTACAAAACCATTTTCTAATTTTAACATCCATTCATTATGAATTTCTTGTTTGTAAATACAGTTATATCCTGAATATTTAAATTCTTTTGAAAGAATTTGTGTATTGTTAATAATTTGATCACCATCTAAAATAATGACATTTTTTAGATGATTTCTAGCAACATATAAAGAAGAAATATTGTTGCAAGTATCATAATAAGGATTATCTATTAGATGCAAATTCTCATATTTATCTTCTAAATAATTAAATTGTTCTTTTAAATAGCCTACAACAACATAGATTTCAAAGATCCCTTGTTGATGCAATTGATTGATAATTCCTTCAATCATAGGAATATCATGTATTTTAACTAATGGTTTAGGTATCGAATTTGTTATTGGTCTCATACGTGTTCCTTTACCTGCGGCCATTATAATTGCTCTTTCTACTTGACTCATTATTTCATATTCTCCATTTCTTCTATAACAATATTATAGTAATCTTTCGCAAAGCGATATTGTGCTAATGAATATTTTCCAAATTCAACACCTAATGTATATTTATATTCACACCAGTTGCTCCATAAAAGACCACACATTGATATATAACAATAGATTTTAATTCTTGTTTGCTGATCACATTTATTTTCAAAATAAATGTCTATCAAGTTATCAACTTGCTGTCTGTTATACATGGAATAGATACAAAACATTGCAATATCTAGGTGAATATCTTGCATTGCCGCATATTCCCAATCAATAAGTTTTATTTTTTCTTCTTCATCTTCTTTATAGAATAGGAAATTATCACAATTTGCATCTATATGACATAGTCTCCATTCTTTAGGCATCTTTTCAATAATATTCTTTAAAGAGAAGACTTTTTCTTTTGTTTGATCATAATCTTTATATAAGGATTTAGGCCCTCTTAATTTTTCATAAAAATCAATCTTTTCAAAAACATTAAATTCATGATCAACCTTTAAATCTTGTTGATGAAAATATTTCAATAATTGCATACACTTTCTTAGATCTTCTTGATCATCTTGATTACATACACGTGTATCATTTAAATACTTTGTAATCTTATAACCATTTTGAGGATTCATATAAATAACTTCATCACTGATATTTAAATCTTTTATTACTTGATAAACTTCATATTCTTCTTTTCGATTAATAAGTTGATCTGTTCCTTCCCCAGGAATTCTCATAATATATTTATCTTGATTGATTTCAAATAAAAATGAACGATTAGTCATTCCTTTTTTTAAACTTTTAATATTTTTTATTTGTTCAACATTGATTTTAAAAACATCAGCAATTAAAGATAATGTCTCATTATTTAAGTGTGTTGAATGATCATCTACATTTCTTAATTCTTCATAAGTATTGATTTCATCAACATAATTTGTATCAACGATTTTCCCATAAATAAACATCTTATTTTTTTGATACAAGGCTTCTTCCCAAAATAATGAATCATGCATTCCATCATCTAAATGTTCTAAATGTTCTTTTAAATATGAAGCATCTTGATTATTTATAAATGATAAACCAATCAGTTTTAAACCATCTTTTTTTGTTTTAATAATTTCATTTTTAGTATTACATGTAACATTACTATGTTTACTTATTCTATTTTCAAGCATATACCATGATTGAATTTCATTATCTAAAAACGGATTTTCATAGAAATAAAGATCACCAGGAATAATATAAGTATTATTTATTTTATCTTTTACAATATTTAAACTATGTAAGTTGTTCTTTTCTTGATATTCTCTATTAACAACTAACTTTACATGATATTGATCAATAAGATAATCAAATTCTTCTTTCATAAAACCAACAACTATTGTTATATCATGAATATTGGCTTCTAATAGTTGTCTAATAATACGTTCAATAAGTATTTCTCCATTTATTTCAAGCATGGCTTTAGGAACATTGTTATTAATAGGAATCATTCGAATTCCTTGTCCTGCAGCTAAAATAATAGCAGACTTATCTTTCTTTATTAAATTCATTCCTAAATTTGTAAGTGAATTATCCTCATTAAGATAATTTAATTCTTTAAGTTTTTTTAGTGTTTCATTTACTTTACCTAAAGAACAATTTAATCTTTTAGAAATCATTCTTTGTGAAAGATTATTTTCTTTATAAAGCAGTTTTATAAGTTCAAAGTCTAAATATGTAAAAGTGTTCATTTTTTTCTCCCTATTAATTTATATGAACATTATAGCATATGTTTTCTATAAGTAAAGAAAAAAAGAAGTATTTCTACTTCTTCTATGATAAAAACTTAGGTGTAATATATCCTCTTATAAATTTACCATTTACAGTCATTGTTCTATATTCAACAGCATCATTTTTATTTCCTTCAATAACTTTAAAAGTATTTCCATTCACTTCAGCAACAATACCTACATGATCAGGCCATCCTGTATTATCACCATTTCCATTATCATCCCAATCATACATAATAATATCACCAATTTGAGGAACATAAGCATCATTTTCTTGCCAAATTCCCATTGCTTGAGCTTTTTCAACTGCTTTACCACATGAACATTCAACTGGGATAATGTCAAGTAAATTACATTCTCTCACCATAGCTGAAACAAAAGTCATACACCAAGAATCTGTATATTTTACTTTATAACCTCTAGGTAATGGATCTAGTTTATTATAAGAATCAATAATTTTCTTAAATGATCCATCTTTTTCATTACATCCCAAATATCTTTTAGCTCTTTCTACAAACTCTTTTCTCGTACAATTTGAAATCCATGAATAATCATCTCTAAATGTATATGTTTTACCATCAATAACTACATCATCTTTAACAGCTGCACCATCTTCATTAAAATAATACCATTTCCATCCAATTTGTGCCCAACCAGTAACCATGACACCACTATTATTTAAATAATACCATTTATTACCTGATTTTAACCATCCTGTTTGCATATCACCAGAAGCATTTAAATAGAACCATTGATTATTAATCAATTGCCAACCCGTTTGCATAATTCCTTGATCGTTAAAATAATACCATTTGTTAGTGATCTTATTCCATCCTTTAACAAGAACCGCATTGGAATCAAGATAATAATATTGATTATCTCTATAATACCAACCTAATTGCAAATCTCCATTAGAATTAAAATAGTAATATTGATCATTGATATAATAATCACCTACAACCATTTTTCCATCTTGATCCAAATAATACCATGATCCTTTATGTAGCCATCCTGTTTGAATATAGCCACTATTATTTGCATAGTAATATGTTCCATCTGCTTGGATCCATCCTGTTTGCATAGCTCCTGATTGATCAAAGTAACATTGTTCGTCCCCTACAGAAACCAATCCTGTAGCCATTTTTCCATCTTGGTCTAAATAATACCATGATTCTTTATGCAACCATCCTGTTTGAATATAGCCACTATTATTTGCATAGTAATATGTTCCATCTGCTTGGATCCATCCTGTTTGCATAGCTCCTGATTGGTCAAAATAATATTGTTGATTTCCTACAGAAGCTAACCCTGTGACCATTTTTCCATCTTGGTCTAAATAATACCAAGGCCCTTTATGCAACCAACCTTTTTGAATATATCCACTATTATTTGCATAATAGTATGTTCCATCTGCTTGGATCCATCCTGTTTGCATGGCCCCTGATTGATTAAAGTAATATTGTTGATTTCCTACAGAAGCTAACCCTGTCACCATTTTTCCATCTTGATCTAAATAGTACCAATAATCCGTATGTAACCATCCTGTTTTCTTTTCACCATGATCATAATAATACCATTGATTCTCTTTATTCGTCCAACCAGATTCCATTACAGTCGACCCATCATTTGTATTTAATGTATCTGTATCTTCTTCCGCATTAACATTTATAATCGAAAAACATACAAATAAAATATTAATAAACGCTATTGATAAAGCAATATTTAATAATTTACCTTTTTTCATACAATCCCCCTCTTGTCTTACAATTGACATTATAACAAATACAAAAAAATAAACTAGTTATAATCTATAAAAAATAGAAAACCAGAAGCAAATATTCTCTGTCTTCTGGTTAAATTTTTAATTGATCCAAACACCATTAGCATCAAAATGATTAACTACTCCATTAATTTCATAATCTCCTGTGACCATCTTACCTTCAACGTCTACATAATACCAGTAATTTCCTGATTTTACCCATTGAGCTGTAATTACACCACTAGATGCTGCATATAGTGCTCCTACAATTGCATTTCCATATGAATTACATTCTATTTTTCCTATATTAATACAATATCTTATTTCTTTTTTGTCTTTTTCTAATACGCCAGCAGCACCTGAAATTCCTCCAGCATACTCATTTCCTGTTATATTTCCTATATTTTCACAATTTATTATAGATGCTGTTCTATGATTTTCTCCAGTAATTCCTCCAACAATCTCGTTTCCCTTAATGTTACCTAAATTTATACATCGTTCTATATAGCCATGTCCATCAAATCCATCATTTTCTCCGGCAATTCCTTCAATTTGATTATTTCCAATAATCTCTCCTTCATTTACACAGTCTTTAATATATCCGTCTTCATTAAATCCTAAAATACCTCCAAGATAATCACAATCTTGAGTTGTTGCCTTTATCTGTGCTTTATTTTTGCAATGATTTACTGTTCCGCCATTCACTTGTCTTCCTACTATTCCAGCAATATCTCCTACATCATTACTTACACTAACAGAGCCATCAAACGAACATGATTAATATTTCCTTCATTTACACTAGCAATTCCACCAATATATGAAACTCTATCACAATCAATATTAGCGTTTATTATATTTAAATTCTGAATTGTTCCAGAATTCCACACAAATAATCCATAATAGTAATTATCATCATTAGGATTATTCTGTATAATGTTTAGATTTTTAATGGTATGATTATTTCCTTCAAATACGCCATAGAAATAATTTCCATCATAAAAAACATTTAGCTTTCTTTTTACATCCCCAATTGGATTCCAAAAATGTCCAGATAAATCAATATCAGAAATTAATTCATAATATTTATCTTTTTCTTCCTTTTCATTAACATTTTTTGCTAATAAAGCTAATTCAGAAGCATCTTTAATTAAATATGGAGATTCCTTTGTTCCATCACCAGCAGCATATTCCTTAGCTGCATAATCAATCCATACTCCCTGATATTCAATACTCGCTTCTTTTGCGCTTACTGATGATAACATAGTTATTGACATAACTAGAGATAACATAGTAATACACATTACTTTTAAAAATACTTTTCTTATGTTCTTCCCTCCCTATCTACAGTATATTACACATAAATATTCGTTTATATATTTTCAAACCAAACAACCCTTTTATCTACTCAAATACAAAAAAGTAGTAATACTTTTTTGTATTACTACCCATTTTTTAATCAATATTCTACTAATATATTATGAGTTTAAATAAACCATTACAAATCTAAATATTTTATCAAGATAATATTTAGAAGTAAAAAGTAATGCAATACCATTTGCTATAAATTGAATATATTGTTTCTCTTCTAAGTTATTTAATGCATTATTAAATCTCTCATTTCCTTTTAAATAATGCTTTGCATTTTTATCACTTAAATTCTTCTTTACATACGCCTTAGCTTCTTCTACTTCGCTTACTTTTCCTTCACTATATTGTTTAGTAATGTATCTAGCAAATAAATATTGTTCAAATAAATTTGATCTTGATATACTATCCTTTGTCATTCTATATTTTAAAACACATTCATTCACATTAGAAATTTTAAATCCTTGAAGTATTGCTCTTAATGTAAAGTCATAGTCTTCACAAAGTGGCATATTTCTATAGCCATTTAACTTATCAAATACTTCTTTTTTACCAAACCATGTTGGATGAGAAATAACTTGATTATATTTAATACATTTTTTTATCTTTTTAAAATTAGTTGGAACTTTTTTTATTGAATAAATAGTATTTCCATCTTCATCGATCATTTGTGAAATTCCACCTATTAAATCAAAATCATTTTCTTCCAAATACTTCTTTTGATGTTCCATTCTATATAATTCAGAAATATCATCTGCATCCATTCTACAAATATATTTTCCTTCAGCAAGTTCAAGTCCTCTATTTAAAGTATTTGTTAGCCCCATATTTTTATCATTTATATAGAATTTAATACGTTCATCCTTACATACATAATCATTTATAAATGCTATATGTTCTTTATTATCTGGATTATCTAAAATAATAATAAATTCAAAATCATTATATGTTTGATTAATAATTGATTCTATGGACTGTTTTAAACATTCTATGCTTTCTTTATAAGTTGCCATAATAACACTTGTTTCTACCATTTAAATTTCTACTACTTTTTTACACAAATCTTTTTGTATAAAAATTTCCTTTCTATTAAATATATACATAATAAGTATATATTAAATTAACCTTTACAACAATAAATCATTCATATCTTGAATTATAAATATAACAGCTCAAAAATAATATAATAAATATTTCTGAGCTGCTTTCTACTAAATTGTAATGAATTAAATTATCCTAGCAAAACACCATTAGCATCAAAGCGATAAACTTTTTTATTGATTTTATAATCTCCTGTAACCATCTTTCCATTAGCGTCTACATAATACCAGTTATTTCCTGATTTTACCCATTGGGCACTAATTACACCACTTGAAGCTGCATAGTAATATTCACCATTGATTTTAAACCATCCTGTTTGCATTAATCCGCTTTCTGCAAAGTAGTATTTTGCTCCTGCAATTGTTTGGAATCCTGTTACCATTTTTCCATCAGCGTCTACATAGTACCAAGTATTTCCTGATCCTACCCATTGTGCGGTAATTGCTCCACTAGATGTTGCATAGTAATCTGCTCCATTGATTTTGAACCATCCTGTTTGCATTAATCCACTATTTGCAAAGTAGTATTTAGCTCCAGAAATTGTTTGGAATCCTGTGACCATTTTTCCATCTGCATCTACATAGTACCAGTTATTTCCTGATCCTACCCATTGAGCTTTGATAGCTCCACTTGTTGATGCATAATAGTCAGTTCCATTGACTTTGAACCATCCTTTTTTCATAAGTCCGTTTGTTTCAAAGTAATATTTAACTCCAGAGATTGTTTGGAATCCTATGACCATTTTTCCATCAGCGTCTACATAGTACCAAGTATTTCCTGATCCTACCCATTGGGCTTTGATTTCTCCACTTGTTGATGCATAGTAATCTTCATTATTGACTTTGAACCATCCTGTTTGCATATATCCATATTGATCAAATCTATAGGGTTTATTATCTATTGCAATGAATTCATTTTTTGGATATGTTCCATCTTCATATTGATACCACCATTTATTTCCTGATTGTTTCCATTGTCCTTTTAATTGATTATGACATCTTGTACATACTCCATCTTTAAAATCATGTCCTAAAGCTGGAATGATTTCTTGTTTTTTAATAATCTTATTACATATTGAACAATGTATTCCTTCTGTTAAACCTGTATTTGTACATGTTGCTTCTTTTGCCGAATCAAGAACTTCTTTATGTCCTGTTGATGGTATTACTTCTTGTTTTTTGATAACTTCATTACATACTGAACAATGACTTCCTTCTGTAAGTCCATTTTCTGCACATGTCGCTTCCTTAGCTTGATCAACAACTACTTTATGCCCTGTTGCTGGAATCACTTCTTGTTTTTTGATGACTTCGTTGCATACAGAACAATGTTTTCCTTCTGTTAATCCATCTTCTGTACATGTTGCTTTTTTACCTTGATCAACAACTACTTTATGCCCTGTTGCTTTTTTGTCATCTACTATTTTTGTTTGTGGCTTAAATGCATTATTTTTGAAATTAGCTATATAAGTAATTATTCCATTTTCTGTACATGTTGGATCTTTAACAATTTTTTGAGCTGTAACGGTTTCTTCTTCAACATGTTCATAATTATTTGCACATACTCTTTGAGCTGTGACTGTCATATTATCTACAGACCACTTATATATAGGTTCACTATAATTATGACCATATTTATTACAATCAATTTCTGTATAAGATTCATCCCACATTGGATATTCTTCAATAAACTCATTTGATTGATAGTCATTATCTCTTACATGATCATCAAAATCATTTGTATTTTTTAAGAAATAAGCATATGTACTTCTTCCTGCATCCCATGTACTATCAAGATTATAATATTTACCATTTAATTTAACGATATTCCAAGCATGTGGTCCCCCTGCTTCACCTGAAATAACTCTTGTATCTACACCTGCATCTAATGCTAAGCGATAAAATAACGATGCATATCCTTGGCATACTGCTGTTTTATTGATCAAAGCTGCATAAGCTGTATATTTTAATGAATAGGATTTATCATTTAAGTTATCATGATCATATGTAACATTTGAACATATATAATCATAGATTGCTTTTACTTTTTGATAGTCTGTCTTATTTGATAAATCTAATGACTTCAATAAATTAGAGACTTCTTCATCTACTTTTTCTTCCTGTTCTAAACTAGATAAATAAGATACATCATAAAAAATATTTAAATCATATCCCTTATTAGAATTTACAGATATGGATGCTTTTACTGTCCACCCTTGACAGTGCCATTTAAGATAGTCTCCTTCTTTTCCATTACCAGTATGTTTGATGGCCTTTTGAAACAACTGATGTACTAAATTAGAAAAAAATTCTTGTGTAATTTCTTCATCACAATGATAATAAAGAACAATATTACTTTCTCTATTAATTAATTTTTCTCTAAATATCTTTACAAGTTTTTCTTGATCACTTGTATATTCAACATCTTCTAAACTATATGTTTGAATATCATGATGAACAACACTACTTTTTACATCTTTATAAATAGGATTTACATAATGATCTTCTCTAATTGTTTCTTTTGCTTGTACATTGACTATACTTAACATAGAAAAACACATTGAAAGAACAAGTGATACAATAAATAATTTCTTTTTCATGATTTCCCTCCTTATATTCATTTAACCATGTAAGCCGTTTCTTTTCAAGAATATATAAAAAAAACGAGGATACTCTAAGTATCCTCATCAAATTCACATTAATATACTACTACTTTTGTTCCTGAAGGAATATTATCATAAATCCATTTAGCATATTGTATTTCAAGTCTTACACAACCATGTGATAATGGAATTCCTGTTCTATTATCTTGAATTGTACCATTTTTATTATAAAGAGTACTATGGAATAAATAGTTTCCTTTAAATTGTGTATACCAGAAACATCTAGATGATCCTGAGTCAAAATAATATCCTCTTATTCCAACTGTAAATTCACCTTTAACTGTAGGTGTTGAAGCTTTACCTGGGGCACAACTATAATAATGAATATTGTTCCAATTATTTACAGAACCTTGATAAATAGCTACTCGACAATTAGCTGTATCAACTAAAATCAAATAATTAGTAGCACTACTGTATCCGCTTGCTCTACTTGTCATTGAATCATAAATACTATCGCTTCTTAAAGCCCCACTAGAAGTAAAATAAAATGCTTCAAAATACGTATCATGTAACATTGCTCCAGATGAATTTAAATAATACCATTGATTGTTATCTTTCAACCATCCAATAGCCATATTTCCACCTGAATGTAAATAATACCAAGTTCCAGCAATTTGCTTCCAACCTGTGCACATTACCCCACTTGCATCCATATAATACCAAGTTCCTTTAACATTTATCCAGCCTGTTAACATACTACCATACGCATTTAGGTAATACCATTGACCATTCAAATCAAGCCAACCCGTGTACATATACCCTTGACCTGATTCATCTAAATAATACCATTTACCAGAAACTCTTTGCCATCCGGTTTGCATGACACCTGCATCGTTTAATAAATACCATTGATTTTTAACATAAACCCAACCTGTGCATTTATTTCCATTTTGATCATAGTAATGCCAATCATTACCATCTAACATCCAGCCTGTTTTAATAGCACCATTTTCATCAAAAGTATATTTAACACCATTGATTTCTCTTACTTGATTAGTAATGGCAGCATACGGATATGCTTCATCATTAGCATCTAAATAATACCATTTACCATAGTATTTATACCATCCACTTACTAAACTTGCATTTCCATCATAGAAATACCAATGATTATCATCA
>JABLTM010000070.1_pt1 | contig 16116 bp, 13 predicted proteins | sample 7160121 | NCBI WGS metagenome assembly JABLTM01 (sample SAMN14651224, study PRJNA627086) | human gut metagenome | isolation source: feces | host: Homo sapiens
AACAGGAAGTTCTTTCGTCCCATAACATAAGATTTCACTCGCCTTTCAGCGGCATTGTTGGAAATCTCACATCTTCCGTCCTGCAGATAGTTCATGAGCGTTTCCTTATGATTGAAAGCATAGTTTACTGCCTTCTCCAGCTTGCTTCCGCCTGTTGGTGAAAGTGTTTCAAGCCAGCTCCATAATTCTTCCCATAAAACAGTCGGTTACAGAACTCTACACCTTTTTGAGCCGCACTGAGCTTCTTGTTAGAAGCTGTCTTATCATCTGGTTTTTCTTGTGCCTGTTCAGAATTAATATCCAACAGCTTCTGCTTTTTTCGACGTTCCGCAGGAATCCAATAAGAGTCGTAAGGTTAATGGAATGTTTTCCACATTTGCCAGGGGAAAGCTTCAAAGAAAGCTGATGGAAGCACTGAATCAAAAAGGATGTGACTTTTTTGAGGTGGAACCTGATTTTACAAGTCAGGTATGCCCGGTATGCAGCAATCTGAATGCAGAAAACCGACACTCAAAAGGATTCTGCTGTACCAGCTGAGGGTATCATGATGATGCAGACCACGTTGGTGCTGTTAATATCAGAAACCGGGCAGGTGATAAAGAGCTACTGGAATTGTGCAGGGAACACCAATACAGTCACAAGAATTTACAGAATGCGATTCGAATCGTATATGAAAAACGACACATCGCATATGAAGAAAAAAAGCAGCATCTGCATGAAAACAGACGGGACCCTGTAACATCTTACATGATGCTGCAGGATCTCATCTGTGACTAGAGCAGAACATATGAACTACCACTGTCTTCTTACGGCATGACTGTAAGATGGATTGTCTGGAGAGGATCTGCCTGTGCTATTCGTATTGTGTAGTGTGGACTTATTCTCAAAGGGGCGGAAATAGAATGATCGGTATTCAAGGGAAACTTTGGATGCTCGGCCATTCTATGACCGAGTCTCACTTCTTAGCTATTGACAGAATTTTTTAAAGCTTTTCCAACCTTAAATCGAGGTGTCTTGGATGCGGCAACCTCGATAATTTGGCCATTCTTTGGATTTCGCGCTTGTCTTGCTGGACGTTCAGCAACTTCAAAAGTTCCAAATCCTACTAATTGAATTTTATCGCCGGCTGCCAATGCCTCTGCTGTTACAGCAGTAAAAGCGTCAAGTGCTTTGTCAACATCTACCTTTTTTAAACCTGACTTTTCAGAAATGGCTGCGACTAATTCCTTTTTGTTCATAAAAAAATTTCCTCCTTTTAGCACGGCTAACTACCCAGTAAGGATTAGCCTATTGGGGAATATCACCGCGTATTTTCTAATTTTTAATACGGCTACAAACAATAGAATTATACCATAAAATGTGCACTTTTTCAATAATTTTCTAAGAGGGAATCCCCTGCCAACGTCAGGAGTTGATTAACTGATTTGGCAGAGGACTTTTTGCAAAAAGCATATACTTACCCTTAATTTTCTCCTTACTGACTTTTGCAATTTTTGCTAGTTTGCTGCGTTTCTACCCTCTGCCTTTCCATTTGTAATGTAGTGCATGTAGTAGGAAACATTGTTGCTACCAAAGGCAGCTCTCAAATCAGCATAGCGATTTTTATAGGCAGCAAGATTGAATGTCGCTGTTGCCTGACGACCCTCTGCCATTCCGTGCTCTACAAAGTGCTGTAGATACTTCTTCTCATCATTGCCAAAGGCAGCTCTTAGATCAGCATAGCTCTTCTTGTAATACTCGTAGTTGTATACTGGCGCATAGTCAAATCCCTTGTAAATAGCCGGTATGGAAGCAGAGGTGCTATTGTCTGCTGCCGTATCTGTTTTGTTGCTTATGTTGCCAGTAATCGTAGTAGAAACAGCATTCCTACCTTCTTTCTGGCCATATTCTATGTAATGCTTGTAGTAAAGGACGTTATTGTCACCGAATACTTTGCGAAGATCAGCATAGTTTTCTTTGTAAGTTCTGACATCAAATGCCTTGCAAGCTTGACGTCCTTCTGTCATTCCATGCTGTAAGAAGTGCTCAAAGTATTTGGACGAATCATTGCCAAATGCCTTGCGAAGATCCTCGTAGCCATTCTTGTAGAATGTGTAATCGTATACAGCTGCATACTTCTTCTCTTCTGCTGTCGGTACATAAGCACTGCTCTCGTCCTTTTTGTCGTCCGGTTTTGCGCTTTCAAGAACCTTCTGAGCTTCACGACCTTCCTTTAAACCATATTCCAGATAGTGACTTACATATAAGCTATTGTTGCTTTCAAAAGCCTTGCGAAGATCTTCATAGTTGTTCTTATAGGTGTTGACGTTAAAGTCTTCACATGCCTGACGTCCTTCTTTAATTCCGTAATTAACGAAGTGGTTGAGGGCGGCAGAGGCATCGTTTCCAAAGGCAGCCTTTAAGTCAGCATACTTGTTTAAGTAATAGGTTGCATCAAATACTGGAGAGTAGTCAACACCATTGTGGATAGCAGCCTGCGGGAATGGACCATTCGCAGAGCCGTCCCAGCCTGCTTCCTTTCCAGTCAGAAGGTAATGCTCATAGTAGGCATCCAGATCATCACCATATTTTCTGCTTAACTTTGGATAGCGCTTTCTGTATGCTTCAACATCAAATCCGTCAAAGAAACCTTCTGTAATCTCAACACCATTACCAACAATCAGACGATATGTGGTTGAAGAACTGTCCTCTGCTGTTACGGTGATCTTTGTTACTTCAACTTTGTGCTTCAGATCACCAATGTTGTTAAATTGTACAGATGAGTTGTCTGCGGCTGCTTTGACTTGAATATCTGCAGAGGTGGTGTCAGCATCCACGTTGAAATAGAAGTCGCGTTGATCTTTGCTAAAGGTTCCAATCACTTCTTGATCGTTTACGGTTAAGGAGTTTATGCAGCTGTTTTGATTCTTGCGTTCAGCTGGCTTAGGAGAGGATTCTGGACGCTCATCATATACTGGGATTAAGAATACGATGTTGTTGTCCGTCTGTCCGGTTGCTCTATAAGAACGACTAACCTGATTACCTTCTGAGTAAGCTGCCATGATATTCGTCATATATTGGTGCCAGTATTTGCCATTAAATGCACCGTCATAGTCAAATTTCTGAGCGTATAACGTGTTCTGATTGCGAAGAATATACTGGTTTGCAAACTTCAATGAACCACCAATCAATGCCTTTTCCGGGGTATCCCAAGAGCCTGTTGATACGGTCCCGTCTGGAAGCATCATGGTAGAACCAGTGCGAGCTTCTTTTAAACCATTTTGTAAAATCTCGTCTCTGGTTGATCCGGTTGCTTGGATATTGAAGTAATTGTACAAACCCTCATATCCTGCGTAAGTGCCGGAAATCATAGCTGAATTGCCTGCACCCTGCTCCTGTCGGACACGGCTGGCTAATGCGACAGGATTGATATTGTACTTCTCTCCTATCCAACAGAACAACCATGAGTATGTATGGTTAGTGCCAGGTACATTTGCGTTTGACATAAATGTATTTGCGATTGCGGCTTCTACAGCTGCCTGATTCTGATGGGACTCGTATGTTAGCGATTCAAACATAAAAATGTCGTTTTCATTTAAGAAGTTTCTTGGATCCATGTAGTAGCGAACTGTTTCTTCCGAAGCTGCTGCCCAGTTTGGTTCCCACTGTTTCCATGAATTGGTACGCCAATCGTAATCTCTATCGAGTAATGAGCGGTATCCTTCGTTGTAGTACATGTTAACCAATGCTCTTGCAGGTGTACTCATCTGCTCGCTGATTGCATAAGAAAACGTGTCTCCTACATAGATCGGCTTAAAAATCCAATTTGGATGTGCCTGATGAAGCGCATTTAAGGCTGCCTGATAATCCGCAGGGAAGCTCTGAGACTCATCTGCATCCATAAGGGCAATATTGCTGCTATAGTCGATCTGAAGGGAATCTACTCTCACATAGCCCTCGCTACTGTAATCATTAACATCAAACATAATTCTTGCCCATACTGGCTCATCATTAAACAGGACAAGACTTGTGACATACACTGGATATCCGGCCGGAAGTGAAGTAAGTGTGGCTGAGCCATCTTTCCAGCCGGCATAGATCGGAGCATCTACGCTCATGTATGCTTTGGAATAGAATGTTTCTTCAACACCTTCACCCAGTTCTGCCTCTGTACTTTCTTCTTCGCTGCTTTCCTCTTCCGTTTCTTCCTCTGTTGTTAAATCCTCGGTAGAGTCTTCGGTAACGCTTTCTGAGATGTCTGATGTTTCAGTTTCAGATGATTCAACAGTTGATTCCGGCGTTGTTTCCGTGCCTGATTCTTGACCTGCGGTAGTCGGTGCCTCAGTGCCTGGTTCAGTCTGCTCAGAGGATGTTGTCTCTACTGTTTCCGGTTCAGTTTCTGGAATCTGCGTGGTGGTTTCCTCTGGCAATGATTCCTGCGACTGAACTGGAGCTACCGTGGTTTCCGTCTCTGTTGTGACAACAGTTTCCAGAACAGTGGTCGGTTCAGTAGCAGAGGATGCCGTAGTCATATCCGGTGTATTCTCTGTGTAGGTTTCAAGCTCGGTGTTGCTCTCAACGACAGTGTTTTCAGCCATTGTCGGCACAGCTGACAATGGCTGAAGCATACTTGCCGAAAGCAAATAGATAGTGCCTTTTTTCAATGATACTCGTCTTTTCATTGTCTTCCTTTCCTTCATGTTTGATTGATATGATTGTGTGTCGAATCAGTTGGTAGTTTTAAAATTAGAATCCCCACTTACAGCCAAAAGGCACAAAAAAATCCACTTTTTGCACTACTAAGTCTTGCAATTGATAAACAAATATGATACTATCTCTAGTAGATAGGGATTGTGTTGCCTGCTATTGCATGTGCAGGCTTATTAGTGATACCTAAAAACGGATTCGCGCTCATGCCCAGTATACTACAAAAAAAGATATAATACAAAGTTTTCTGGTAGTTTTTTCGAAAAATAAAAAGAAAACGCCCTAGGTTTGGACACTTGGAGCGTTCTGTGCAACATGGACACTTACATCATTTTGCCTACTGCATTGTAATTGTATCATATATGCATGCATGGCAAAAGCAAGAAAAATCAGTAAAGCAAAAAGACCATATGCAGTGCATACAGTCTTTCTACTATTCCGATTAGAATTTTGATGTTTTTGGGGAGATACGGAGAAGAAAACATCATACTTTTCCGCTACGATTAGTATAGCATATCTGGTGGAAACCGCAAGCAGTTTTTCTCAAAACGGGCAAAATACTATGCAGAGGCTTACCTACTACCTTCTGCCGTTTGGGATCGTATTTTGGTGTAGATATTGACTTTTATGAGTTCGTTTGTTAGAATACAGAAAAGAAAGTCTACCGCTGACCGATATGCGGTATACAAGTGGTTGGGTTGACGAGTTTACCGCCGACCAGCATGCGGTATACAAATGGCCGGTTCGAAAGCAACTCCATCTGCCGAAGTATCATTGGCAGAGGGAGTTTTTTTGTTGGGATAAATGCTTGTCAGATGCAACTATTGATCGTTGTATTGCACTTTAATTCTGCATCTAGCATTTTCCACAAGTCACGGTTCTTTTTCTTCTGCCATACACCAGCGATTGTATTGAGCAGATATTGACTATCTGAGTGTAGGAGTACGCTACAGCCATCTGGAACCATTTGCAAGGCAACCAGCGCGGCACGAATCTCCATGCGATTGTTGGTTGTACTTGCATAGCCACGGCTCTCCTCAATACACTCTCCTGTCTCGGTGTCGATTGCAACAACTCCTATGCCCCCAACACCGCCCGGATTGTTTGAACAGCCACCATCTGTGTATAGGATATAGTCACAGATTCGTTGAGGTGTGGTAGCTGATGTTGTGCTAGTATTACTGCGTTTCTTCTTTGCCATTCAAGAAATCAAGCGAAGATTCTCGGCCATTCAATGACCGAGAGGAAAGCGCCTCCTGTCCGTAATACAGACTACGCTATTTTTGTATACACCGCCCAATTATTGCAATGCGTAATCATCTTTATCTGCGAGATTGGAACAAGCTTATAGTTTTTCCCTGGTACTGTGATGTACTCATTCTCACAATCCCTGATGTACACACTACTCTTTCCACTAAATCCTGAAATCCATCCGGTCTTTCCAAAAACCGTTACCTTATCGTTGAGATACCATCCTTTTACTACGCAGGTATTCTTTCGATTTCTCTTTGCCGTTCGGTTTGGTTCCCTGCGTTCCTTTCTTGGCGTTGCCTCATGCAGAGAACGCTTCTGCTTGCGCAGCTGTTTGTAAAAGGTTGTCTCCGTACTGTTTCTGATCAACTCCATCCCATGCGCTGCGATTGCCACCGCATCATTGGCATGACTCTTCTCAATCAGAAGTCCTTTTCGATCTGCTGCTGTGATGTTCCCGTAGGTAAAGGCTGCTTCCGGAAATGCCTTCCACATCCTTCTGCGAAGAATATTCATAAACGCAGGATCACGGTATCCGCGGGAAAACTTCTTCCCTTCGATCATCCACTGATAAAGAATTCCTCCCAGCTGATGAGCTGCTGTCGTGTGACAGCGATCACATACCGACACCATACGTTCCGGATTATCCGTGGCACCTTTGCTTCGGAAGTCAATGTGATGAGCTTTCAGCTTTACCTGTGTTCCATCCTTACGAATCGAACCGGCCTTTGCCTTACAGCATTTGCAGGTGTAACTATCACGTGCAAATACATAAGCTTTTACGTTTTCCGACTCATACATTGGTCCCTGCTGGTACATCTTTCCATTAATGGTTGGATCTTTCATGTGTGCCACATCAAAGCGTCCCACTTCGATTCGGATCATCGTATCCGGTGGCAATGCTTCTTTGTAACGGGAAGTCAACCGGATGTGATGATCCAGCTTGGACTGAATGGATGGTGGCAGCCACCCTTCCGGTCTGGAAGAATCAAAGCTGTTTGTCTGTTTCTTCCAGTGGGTTGTATGCTTGTTATACTTTATAGGCTTCTCTACATAGAGTCGCTTTGTAGTTGGATGAAACTTTGAATGGCGATAGCGTACCTTACGATATCGTCTGCCGCGGCGATACTCCTTTCTTGTTTCCAGAAGGGATCGCTTCTCCATTGTGGATCGCAACTCATACTCAGTCTTATCCAATACCTGTCCTTTTTCGGTCAGGATGGCAAAACCGATATGCTGTGATCCGGTATCTTCTCCGAGGCACATCTTTGGATGTGCACACCCGGTTTTGTATTTCAGGCGGATGGTAAACGGCTGCCGATAGGCAACCTCTGCCCGCTTTTCTTTTAGCAGGATTCTTGCTTTTCGTGGCGTTGTCGGCGCCAGTCCAAGTCCATTTCTGCCGATTACCAAAATTTTCATAGTTTCCTTTCTGCAGGGACAAGACTGTCCTGCACACCGAAGTGTTATTGTTCTTCGCCAATGTCCGTGAGCTTCTTACTGCGGGTCATCGAGCATACTCTTGCTCCGTATGTTGCCCGAATCCCAGTCCTGCTAGAACAACATTCTCACAGTCCAGGATATTGACTCCTAAGACGTAGCCCTTGCGGGCTATGGCTAGTCAACTTTGCCTTTCGGCAGCCATATCCTTTCCTCACACGCTTTCACATGCTCGGTCATTCAATGGCCGATGTTGTTGACAATCTCCTTCTTTGTTGGCTTACGCTTCTTTGGAGTATTAACCGTGCGTTTGACTCCTTTTACCCAACATCGAACAACGTCAGTGTCTTCTCCGACAACCTCTGCAATTTCTTTAACAGGCATGCCTTTTTCTCGAAGCTTACAAGCAATCTGTATCTGTGTATTTTTTTTTATATTTTTTGCTGAAGACTCTTGGAGTTGGCTTATAAAAAAAGCACTGTGATACCTGTCATCAATGCGTGTTGCCTCAATACAAATCTCATTCTTACTGTACGCATTATACCACGAAAAATGATAGAGTCCGTCGTTCATGCTTCTTTCAACGAAATAACGGGTGGTATTTTTTTCATTAAATAATTTCAGTGCATATTCGTTAGCTGCCATCTTTGAACGAAATGTCGGCTTATTATAAGAACGATTGCCGTTCTCAATAAGTGTAACAGTATAGCCGTTTGCTGTGTCTAAAAAATAATCTGTGTTATATTCCACTAATAGTTTCCTCCTAGCTCATTGATTTTTAGCGTCTTGTTTTTGATGAAGTCTTTTCTCTTATGGGATATGTAACCCATACGCACTAACGCTACCCGGATGTTTGAACAACCACCATCTGTATATAGTCACAGATGGTGGTGTTGGAGCTGATGTATCATACTTTCGCACCAAAAGGATTATCCTCATGGACGCGAAAGTGTATTGTTACTTTGTAGCGCAAATACTGTTAAAGAAAGCGGCGTCAATATCATGGTGATCCATTTTTTTGAGATCATCAATGCTGTACCCCAACTGTGCAATTGCAAGTTGAATATCGGTAGATGTTGGCTCTGGTGCAGGCATAAACAAATCCTTAATATCACGAGTATATTTGTCACCTGCATTCTGATAAGCCGTATCCACAATCAATCGAGCCTTAGTCCTCATTTCCATAGGCTCTTTTCCATTCAGCTGAGCTTCACAATCAGCTACTAACGCATCCCAATCGCAATCAAGTGGAATCGAATCTGTGATATAAATGGTTTCAAACCCATCACCCTCAGAAATCAAAGCAAACTTATCTTTGCCATCATGATGATAGCTGATCACATCATGCTTTAAATCTGGTGCTTCTGTGTAAATGATCCCTGCCTTTTTAAGTTCTTCCTTAAAAAAGGAACTGATAACTTGATAAATTACCTCTTTTCTGTAGTGTGTTAATTTGATCATAAGTCCTCCTTTTCGTTAATCCCGTTTCCTGATAAAGAATACTCTGTATATTATACTCTTTTTTGCATTTAAGAAATCAAGCGGGAATTCTCGGCCATTCAATGACCGAAGTTGTTGACTACTTGTCGATACCCAATTTGATAGCCGCAGCCCTAACTACATCTTCAATGTTTTCTGGATTAGCTGAATCAAATTCTTTTTCCATGCCTGCAAAAGCACAAAATCTGCGACCATTGTCAAGATGATATCTAAGTCCACATGTTTGCAAACGGTAAGTGACTGCTTCTAGCGTATCTTCAGCCTGAAAGGTGTATAGACCGGAATTTCCCATATTGTTCCAGAAAAGATTATATTTTCCGGTAGAATCAATTTCAGCGATTAACTTATAAGGATGTTCCGTGGAAAAATGATCAAGCAGGTCAATTTCCTGTTCTATAGTATAGCCGAACCAACTGCCTGGATCAAAGGGAGTAGCATCTGGCCAACCTTTGCGAGCAGCTGTTACCGCCTCTATCCCAAAAACCTCTACACGATAACAATTAGGAGTTACATCGATTACATTAACAGCGATTCCGGCTCTAAAAACTGCAGCAAATACAAAATCCGAATAGCAACCTGTATTGATCTCGTAAAATTTGGTTGTATATTCTACACTTTCATCAGCCGGAAGTCGCCAAATGGTAACGCCTAACTTGTTAGCTGCCTCTCTTAGAGCACTTTCCTTAGATTCAGCGGATACATAAGCATCCTCCATACCAGCAAGTTGACACAATCTGTGGCAGTCAGTAAGGTCTAGGAAGTTAGTTTTCCTGAATGTTTCTCGGATGCGATAAGCGATGGCCTCTGGTTCATCAGCATCCTTAAAAAACTCAAAACCGGAAGCCATCATATTTTCCCAGTGAAAGTGACACTTTCCGGTTGGATCAGTTTCAGCAATCAAACGAGTATCAGTCCAGAAACCTTCAGCAAGCTCATTTGCTTTCTCCTCAGCAGTTTGCTTCCAAACGATATCAGGAACAAAAGGAGCTGCGTACTGCCAACCAGTTCTTGCCTCTTCCAAGGCTTTTGTACCTGTAATTCCTTTCTTTTCAAGATCATCAATGATATTGACGGCTTTCCCGTCTTCAAATATTACAGCGCATACACAGCAATCATCGCAATCTTCAAAAAACTTTGTTGTGTAAATAGGTTTCATATCCATACTGCTCTCCTTTCAGAACTTTCCTTTGTAACTCCACTATAACACATTTAAGTGTGCTGGTCAAGAGGGCTTGAAGAAAAAGTATTATTTTTTCTGTTTGTGGACTGAATCATACAATTTTGTATCTTCTGGTTCTTCCTTATACCGAATTATGTCCTTCGGTTGTAATTCCAAAATACAGCAAAGCCGATTTAGTGTTTCGGCATCTATATTAGCATCGCCCTTACGAAATCGCATAAGAGTACCCTGCGAAAAAACCTTGTTTTCTCGACAGCTTGTAAAAGTAATTCCTACTTCTTTTAATTGCTGCATAACATCTATTTTGTACTGTAGCAATATCTTTACCTCCTTAGAAACAAATTTATCATACATTCATAGTAATCTATAACGGTTAAAAAGTCAATACAATTAACACACTTAGGGGTGTAAAAATGACAAGGTGAATCAGAATATATACCGAAGCAACCAGATAAGACAAGCCGATTGCGTGTATTCCAGCACAATCGGCGTATCTAAATGCTACTTTTCTTTGTGAGTAAGACCCCATAACTCGCAGAGAGCCATATTGACATTTGTACGACTTATATACCCAATTTGTGCGCTCCGGTCCTGACTCTTGCCGACCATGGCGTAATATAGGGTGTGACTTAGATGTGCTGTTACGAAGCATACTAGGTCAGTTTTTCTCAAGGCAGCGTTACGGACAGTTGTTTCATCACCGACCGATATATACTGCCAGTTTGGAAGGTGAGCTTTGATCGTAAGCGACGAATAACACCCCGGATTCCATATCTGCCTAAACCGTGTCATAATTAGTGCAAGGAGTGGCAAGTCTTCTGTTTCTCAGTTTTGCACTTAGGATCATTTTACTTCAAATCATTTGGAGCTGGTGCTATATCCACTCTAAATAATGGTACTCAGAAAAAAGGAAGGAGGAAGGCACGAATGCAGGAGTTGGATCCGACACAGGAAATTTCTGATTGTAACCCTCATCATTCTCCCTCCATTCTTTTTCTATATCTGGCATCAAATTCTTCCAAAAACTTCTTGGCCTCTGCCGCTTCGAAATCAGCCTGCTCTTTTGTGCGAGCAAGTCTGTCTATTCTCAGCTCATCCAAATGTCCATCTGATTCCTCAGCATACATAACCGCTTCCAACAAAACACGGTTAGGAGGTATCATTGTCATTACTTTGTCATCAGAAGCTGATTCCACTCCATATACTTGTTTATGAATTTGCTCCAATCTCTGATTGATACGCTCATTCACAATGTTATAATCTTTCAGCTTTTTTTTGACAAAGCCATATTCTCCAACAATCTCATTTCTTCGAACAATCCAGTCTTGAAGTTCAGTATCAGCATCGATTAATTCAGCTTCCTGCATATCCTGTGCAATATCTTCAGCTGAAATCTTCTCAGATTCTTCTACCGCCATATTATATATTTCATCAGAACGAATGTCCGAATATGCTGCATGCACATCTGCCAGATGATTACTTAATCCTCTTATCGAACTTGCAATGAAAGGCAAAAAGCAGGATCTGTCATCATGATTCAAGTTCACGCTAAATTCGGAATACTTTTCTGCCTGCTTAAGAATTTCTTCACAAGCCGTTTTTATAGCATCCAATGAAGCATGAATATGTACATCAAGCTGCTTCTCCATACGCATTCTCTGCTGCATTATCAGATTCTTTGGATATCCCAGTCCTTCTAACATTTTTTCAAATCCAATAATCAGCCAAGTCAGCTCACCAAGCGAAGCCTCCTGGAAATCGCCACTCCTTATTTTCTTAAAATCTGAAGATGTATGCTTCTTCAAAATTTCCAACACAAACTTCACCGACTTGTCAGGAATAACATAAGGAGTAGTATTTGTAACTGCTGCCAGTTTAGCATCTATGTCATCGCCCTCCTCGATATTTACCTTTAACATATTGCCATCAATCCCGACGGCTGATATAATCTCTGTAAACTTTTCGCGTACCTGCCCAGGTTTATGGGTTGTATCCTTATCCTTGGATTCAACCTCCGCGCAGTACCGATTAAAAACATCTCCAAATGATTTCATTTTCTTGAACCTCCTCGTATTTTTTATTATGAGAAAATTCTAAATCATACCCAAAGCTTTGTATGTCCCTAAATCAATTTTATTTTTAGGGGTGTCGCTTCTCTCTTTAGTATGCGATGAACGTAGCCTTATTCATCGCATACGACTAATATATCCCTTGCTTAAATCTATTTCGTGTTTTGCATAAGGAACAAGTGGAAACTTAATATCATCACCAGTTCCTTTCCATAAATATGTCCATCATACATAAGCAGTTCCTCACATTAAATTGATAATATTCTTGTAATCCAGATAATAATCCACATGCTCCGCACGGCTGATTTCAGCATCCTTCAATAGTTCTTTTAAAAAATCAAGTTTATATCGCTCCTCATCAGGAAGTTCAGGGACCTGCGGAACGTCCATATTCTGGTTCTTGTAAAACTCCTCTAAGATTATCATATACACAAAGCCGATGATGGTTGCTATCAATGCGTCCTCTATCCAATAGGACAGTTTCATCTGCTGAAATCTCTTACAGAGTTTCTTTAGCTTCAGATATGGGACGGTATCATTATGTCCTGTCCAGATATCGGCAAAACAGAAATCATATTTACCATCTTTCAGTTGCTCCATATAATCAAAAGCATCCGCTTTAATGATTGTAATCTTATCCTTGTGTGCAAACTGCGGGAGAATAAAGTTCGTAAACAAATCAATGACATCCTGCTCTTTTTCAACAATCGTCACATGACTTACATCATCTTTCTCGGAAACCATATAAGCAAAATATCCCATACCACAGCCAAGAGTAAGAACATTCCCAAAAGCTTCCTTTATTGAGTTTTCCATCGTAAATATCTCATTCGGTGTAATGGACATCCACGCCTTATGACCCTCTTTCATATATGGAAACCTGAACCGATGGTCACACGCTCCTATGGACGGAATCATAACGCCTTGAAAGCGGTTTACCGGAACATTGTACATAAAAAGTTCATACTTTTTGAGAGAGGCCGTACCAAGCTCAAATCTTCCTTGTTTCTGATTCTCAAAATGTATATTGGCAAAATACGGATTGCTTTCTAATTCTCCACGACGAAAGATATGTCCGTTGCGGATGATTTCATCAAGGATGACGGCAGGTATCTGCTGTATATCCCCGGTGGTTTCATCAAGAACACTCATTATCGTAGACGCTATTAGTGACTGCTCTTCTGTATAATCGACATTATCCTGTTTCATACTGGCTCTGAAGGAAGCGGCATAGCTTTCCAGCTTTGCCGGTTCTTCAAATATAATTTCATCCATGGACACCGGAGCAGAAAGTGACATTCCAAGAAGACTGTTAAGTTGCTCACGGCTCATATATTGAATTATACGGTCATTGACCTTGCGTGTGTTCACAACCTTCATATATATTCCTCCTCACCTCTAATTTATCAGTTATTTACCACGCAATAATCACTGCTCATCTTAACAATTTGATTTGTAGAATATAAATTGTATATCTTATTGATAGTTCTACCATATTCTAGCCCATTAAATTCTTTAACTTTACGCTCCATTGCCACCCCAAATAATCTTTGGGTAAATTTTTGAGACAATCCAATTAGTCTCATATGCTTAATTTGTCCACTCGCTGCATCTATAAGCATTAACGTTAATGCAAGTCCTTCATTATTCTGCGGCAGAGTAAATTTGGTAAGATGTCGACTTAGGTGTGGCGAATATGGGGCATCCATCCAATCGAGATTCCCAATCTTAACTGTTATCATGATTATTCCATATAACTCTGTGAATCTGATTTCGAAATTCTTACCAGCTTTAAACTGTTCTATTTCATCTTGTGTCGGATTATTGAAAAATACAAGCAGGGTAGCTCCACTATCTGACATGTCAAATTGCACACCTTCTTGATGATTTCTAAAATTTTCTATTGTTTGACCGACCTCATATTTAAATATTTCGTTCATTGTTATGTCCATTCCTTTCGCGCTGCTCGAGGCACAAAACGTCATGAAAAAACGTTGGCTTATTGCAGCTTTCTTTTTATAATAATGTTCCTATTGGTGTTCAGTGTGATCCGGTGATTATGACACTCTTATTTTCATCAATTTCCAACTCCGAAATCATATTCTGTCTGAATAGTGTCCTGCGGAACATACAATTTAATTTCTTTTGTAAAGCCCCAACCGTCAACGCTTATTTCAGCGTAAGCGTCACCCGACGTAAGAGTTTCGTAAATAACAGTCTGTTCAGATTTAAACTTAATCAATTTCAAGCCGCCGTCGTCAAGCACTTGGTAGCAAGTATAGTAATCTTGCCCGTCCAACTTACCGCAACCCAACAAAAAACTGCCCTCTAAAACATTCTGATAATTGATGCTTCGTAAAGCGACAGTAGAAACAGTAACTTCTTCGCCCTGCTTCTTCACGTCCGACAAGACACGGGAAAAATCATAAAAAGCGAAAACTATACAGTTCGCTACAAACAGAACAATAACACCTGTCATAATGCTTCTAAACAGTTCCCATGCGTCCGAATGTTCATTTTTCTTTTCATCTTTCATAACAACCCTCTTATTTCTGTTTTGTCCCGTCTCATAAGGGAAACAGTCATTATTGACATACCCATGGTTAAAACCGTGGGCTTTCCCGATCAGTCATTGTAACCCCTCTCTTACTCTGAAAAGCTGTTGTCAGGTTCTGGAACGGTACTCAACTCTAGCTCTTTCACTGGGCTGCGGTCCAGAAGTCTTTTTATCATATCCGAAGCGCTCTCTTGATCGGAATTTGACTCAGATCTGGCGGTTTTGGTTTTAAGATAAATTTGCTTGATCTGGTCTTTGATTTCATCTGCATAATCCATGATCTTGCCTTCGGTCTGATACTGTTCCTGCAACGCAACAATGTCCGAGCTGTTTAAGTGTGGGATGATGTGTAATGCTTTGGAAATCCCTTCTTCTCCAAAGCTGTCCGTAACGCCACAAGCTCCACATGATGCTACGCAGTCAAGGAAGTACATGATTGCTCCGTAGCACATTAGGCTCATGCTGTTGCAGCCGTTTTCCAAATTGGTGATGGTCTGGCCGCTTACCCCAACTTGAATGCCGAAATCTTTTTTGGATAGTCCACATATGCTTCGCAACATTTTTAAATTTGACTGTAAGATTAAAATTGGGTAGACCTTCCAGATATCAGTATTAGTCAATGTGGAAGTGTTTAATTCATTTTGATTGTACATGACGCTTCTCCTTTAAAGTATTTGAAATATTGAATACATTGTATGATAATAGTATATAGCGCGCCAATTTTATTGTCAATAAAGTAAAAATAGTTTTAATGAATTATTTATAGTCTAATAGTTTGTATTTGAATGTAAGGCTTTTACTTGATATTTTAAAATGCAAGGCAGAGGATAAAGTTTATCTGAATAAAATACTATAGTTATAGTTTATAACTACTTTTATAAATGTTTGAATATTTAGAAAACGTCAAATATCATTGCTTTTAATCTAAATTGCATATAATTTTCTACACAATTACAGTAAAGACATTTCTAGCATCTCTGTCGCATCGTGTTAATAACCTACTATAAGTTCGTATAATCTTTATTATACGAACCCTATGTTTTTTGAAGAATAAAAATAATCAAGATTTATTGATGCTTTTTAAATATATATTGTGTGACAATTTAAAATGGTGATCGGAAGGCAAAAATGAACAGAAGTTCTCGAATAGATGTTTCTTTGTTTGAGGTGATAAAAATAATATATACTAATAACTTGACATACTCCCACGGTTTTAACCGTGGGATTCCTTAGATTCTGGCAGCATCATCCAGCCGTATAGACTGAATTATAGCCACTCGTTTTCAGGATTTATGCTGATGGGATTTCATACGTCTTGTACTACTTTCTCAGCAAAAGACCTATGCCGAAGCCTTATGTATGTTCTTAAAATCCAAAACATTGTCTCATCGACAATCCACTTTCCTTCATTTTTAAAATCAACTGTTCCTGCA
>JABLTM010105604.1_pt1 | contig 16081 bp, 8 predicted proteins | sample 7160121 | NCBI WGS metagenome assembly JABLTM01 (sample SAMN14651224, study PRJNA627086) | human gut metagenome | isolation source: feces | host: Homo sapiens
GTCGAGTTCTGCCACAACGTTGGCCTGGACTACGTCAGCTGCTCTCCCTACCGTGTTCCCATCGCCCGCCTGGCCGCTGCACAGGCAGCCATCAAGTCGCCTCGCGGCTGATTTGCCAGCGAGTATAACCATTAAGTTGAATTACGAACAGGCTCGCACCTATCGAAATTCGCGTGGTTACGTACTTTGGCCGGGGAATTGGAAAGACCTGATAGTTAAGGCTCTTCTATAAATCCTATCAAGTCCCGAATTGCTTGTATCTGCAATTCGGGACTTTTTGTTTTATTTTGCCCTGTTTTGTACATTTTCCTGAAAATGTACACGGCTTGATGGGTCAGACAAAAAAGCGCACACCCCTCGGTGTGCGCTCGGATTTTACGTCTGCGTCGATTCCCGCAGGCTTACCTGGTAACCCAACTCCATGCGGGTTTCAACAGGCTGCCCCTGCAAGGCGCATAGCAGCTGCTGCGTTGCTTTTAAGCCAAGGATATCCGCATTAAACTGCACGGCGGTGATGGGCGGCACGGTATTGACCAGATTCTCATTATCATACAGCGACGCCAGCCGGATATCCTGCGGCACGCGCAGGTTCAGCTGCTTGAGCATATTCAGCGTCAGCTGTGCCAGCCGTTCGTCCATGCACAGGATGCAATCCGCCCCGCGCTCTACAGCCTGCTGCACAGCCTCCATGCGCAAATCGTCGCTTTCCAGCTCCAAAAACAGCAGGCTTTCGTCAATTTTTTGCCCCATCTTGACATAAGCCTGCCGGAAGCCCTCCAATCGGGATTGGTTGACGGTGTACAGCATACTGCCGCCCAGCAGCGCGATATGCTTCATGCCCTTCATCAGCAGCAGACTGGTCATCTCACGGCAGCCGCCCACCTGGTCATGGTCAACGGAAAGTACCTGATCGTCCTCCGGCTGACCGATGGCGACAAACGGCACCTTGCGCGCCTTCAGCAGCGGGATCAAGGGGTCACGCTCCAGTGTGCGGGTCAAGATCAGACCATCGATTTTGCGGTTATCCAGCAGTCGTTCCACAGGACGGGTTTCGTTTTCGCCCACCAGCGTCAGCAGGACATCGTAGTCGGAATCACCGGCAACCTGATAGACAGAGCGCATCACCTTGCGCAAAAAGGGCAGCTCAAAGTCGGAAAATTGCGTGGAAATCACCAGCGAAATATTGTAGGAGCAGCGCTTCACCAGCCCGCGCGCCATCATACTGGGGGTATAGTTATGCTCTTTTACATAGTCCAGCACACGTTGGCGGGTTGCTGCGCTGATGCGCCCGTTGCCGGATATGGCACGGGACACGGTTGTCTTGGATACGCCAAGCACCTGCGCGATTTGCGTGATATCGATCGGCTTGTCGTTCTTCGGCAAAGGTGGCATGGCTTCTCATCTCCGATATGTATTTACCCTTATCATAATCGTTTTTTGCCGAATCGTCAATTATTTCTTGCGTAAAGCTTCCCCTTGCACAGCCCTCACACCGTTCGTCTGCACAGTTTTTTGCGTAATTTACGGCACAGGGTCTGTATCTCCTGCGCGGTTTCGGCGGTGCATGGATCGGGCGCAAACTGTGCTGCCTGTACGGCATCCAGTAGGTGCTGCACGGTTTCGCGGTCCGTCTGCGGGCAATGCGTTTGCAGAAATTCCGCAAATGCCGCTTCGTCAGAGGACACCTCCGCCGCCAGCCCGCAGCGCCGCATTTTGCGATGGAGCGCACAAAATTCTGCCTGTACGGTCTGCAAAGGTGTGCGCCTTGCACGGCGCAGAAGTGCCAAGGCCAAGGCGAGCAGCAGCAAAACCGTAGGCAGCACCCACAAAAGCGGGACGCTTTGCGGCGCCTCGGCAGGGGAGTCGGCCTCCTGCCGCGCGGGCAGGGGTGTATCACTGTCTGCGGCGTTTTGCCCTGCCTGTGCGGCATCGGCGGCAAGCTCGCCCTCGGTCAGTTCGGCTGTCATACCGGGGGTGACCTCCAGCGGCGTCCAGCCCTGCCCGGAAAGGTAAATCTCTGCCCAGGCGTGGGCGTTATCGTCCTGCAAAACGGCACGGCAGCTGCCGTCGCCCGCAGCGGTAAACAGACTTTGCGGTGCGGCGTAGCCTACCACATATCGGGCGGGCAGCCCCACCATGCGGCACAACAGCACCGCTGCCGAGGCAAACTGTGTGCTGCTGCCCGCGTGGCTCTCGCTCAGGAAATACAGCAGCGGGTCGGTGTCGTCGGGTGTCTCGGCGTCCGCGCTGTAACGGCAGTGCTCGTTCAGCCAACTGCGCACCAGTGCGCGTCGGCCATCGATGTCATCATCCCTGAGTTTGCGCTCCTTCACCAGCGCAGCCAGTTCCTTGTCTATGGCATCGTACCCGGCACCGTCGGGCACATCCAGGCAGCGCGCACGAACATATGCGGCGTAGGCGCTTTCCAGACGGTCCAGCACCCCCGCGTCATCATCGTCACGGGCCGCCAGCAGTTCCTCTGCCTGTTTGCGCGGAAAATAGTAGAACATATCGTCCTGCACGGTCTGCCCCGCTATGGCTCCGTCGCCGTCCGGCGTGTAGTAGTCGTTAAAATATGCGTTGTACGGTGCAAACGTGTAGGCATCGTTTGCATGCAGACGCTGTACGGTCATTTGCTGCGGCTGTGCGCCGCTGTATGCCGCGCGCAAAAACGGCAGGTTCGCAATGGCAAGCCGCCCGTCGCCGTCGGTTTTCCAGTTTGCTGCGGCACTGTCGAAGGCTGCGGCATTCCCTGCCTGCCAGCTTGTGCCGTCATAGTCCACGCCGATAAACCCGCGCAGGTAGACGGTCTCCTCCGGCTTGGCGTTGGTCGTGACCATTATATCCTCCAGCCCCGTCAGCGCCAGGCCGTCGCCCCGTGTCAGGCTGCCGTCCTCCACGCCGCCCGCAGCAGCGCTGACATGGAAATTCAGTGCCCCGCCGCTGATTTTCGGCAGCCACTCGATCACCGCGCTCAGCTCGGCCGCGCAGACTTTGTCGGTCACAGGCTGCAGCGCGTTCAAGGGCAGCATCAGCACGGGGCGCAGTGCCAGGGCAGGCAAAAACAGCACCGCGCAAATGGCAGCCATGCCGACACCGGCCAGCCTTTGGTTTATGCGGTGGGTCTGCAGGTTGGCGGCATAGACAGCGGAACCCTTGCCGCGCCACAGCCGTTTGCGCACCAGTGACCGCGCCGCCGCACAGCTTCCCAACCAGCCCGGCAAAAGCAGCAGCCAGCCCAAAACGGCACGGCCCGTTCCCGCCAACAGCGTGAACGCCACGATCGGCAGAAGCACCGCCCCCAGCAACAGCGCGTCGGTGTGGCGGGCTGTCAGCGCGGCCAAAAACATTGTAAACGGCACTGCCGTCAGCAGCGCAAACAGGCCCATCTGCGCCGAAACCGGCGAGGTGGACACCACAAAATTTGCGTTGAAGCGTGTATTCAAGCACAGCCTGACGGCATCCGCGCACTGTGCCGCACCGGCCAAAAACGGCTGCTGCACGGCAAACAGCAGCACCAGATACCCCACGGCCAGCGCCAGCGCCGCGCCGTAACGGCCCGCCTTGGAAAGCGGGACGCGGTGCAGTGCCGGCCACGCCGCACACAGTGCCGCCACGCCAAGCCACACCCAAATCGGCAATGCCAGTGCAAACGCACCGTTCAGTGCCGTCAGCAAGCCCAAGGCCAGCAGTTCCGAAATCAGCAGATCCGCCGCCGTTTCCGCCATGGGGTGGGCAGCGGCCTTGGTGCGGGGCAGCAGCACACGGTCCACAAATACCAGCCCCGTAGCGGGGTCGGTGTCCTTGCGGCGGGTCAATCTGCGCAGCCGCTTTACGGCGGCCTGCCCAAAGTGCAGCAACTGCTGCGGCGCGTCGGCCCCCTCTGCCAAAACGCTGCTCGCAGGGTCAGCGCGGTAGGTTGCGCCCAACGGCTCGCGCACGGTCAACTCGCCAACGCGGGCGGTCAGTTTCCAGTGGATCAGCTTCGGTGAATCGCCTGCACGGTAGGGGCGCAGATCATAAACGCCGTCGGTCAAATCGCAGCCCGCCGCAGTCACTTTTTCGGCGCAGTTCTGCGGTTTTGTGCCTGCGCCGTCGTCCTCGCCCTCGGCGGGGGGCAGCACACACAGTTCTCTGCTTTGGGGCGGCACGGCGCAGTGTGCGGCAAACAGCCCCAACGGGTCGCGCACGGTGGCTTCCCGCACACGGAACCGCCACAGACCGCTTTTTGCTGCGCGCAGGGTCACGCGCAAATCGGCACACTGATGCGGGGCCAGCATCGCGCCGCAGGGCAGTTCAATGGCCGTTCCGCTTTCGGCGTCCACAGCCTGCAAAACGACACGCAGCTCCGGCACGGGCCGCCGCCTGTTGTTGTGCAGTTTCACCAGTACGGCAAAATCCTCGTCGGGGTGTACGGGGCGGGCAGGCAGTTGCAGCGTTACCGTCACATCCCTGCGCAGTGTGCGGACATACCACGCCAAAAAGCCGACCAGCAGCACCGCCAGTGACGCCAAAAAGACCGCAAACGACGTGCGGCTGACTGCTGCCGCGGCAAACAGCACGGCCAGCAGCAGCGCGCAGCCCACCTTACCTGCCATGGAACGGTTTCTCCGGGCGGGGGCGCGGCACGGTGTGCAGAACATCGTCAAGGATATTCTGCACTGTATCGCCGCCGGTGCGGGCCTGTTCGGTCAGGCGCAGACGGTGGCGGGCCGCATCGGCAAAAATCGCGGTAATATCCTGCGGGGCCACATAATTGCGCCCGCTCAGAAAAGCCGCCGCGCGCGCCATACCGGCCACTGCCAGCGACGCACGGGGCGAAAGCCCCAGCATCAGGCGGCTGTCCTGCCGCGTCGCACGGGAGAGTTCCACGATATACCGTCTGATTTCATCGCTCATATATACTTCGTCTACCTGCTGCTGCATAGCCAGCAGGTCGTTTTTGTTCATCACCGGCTGCACACGGTCCAGCAGGGCGCGGCGCGGCTGGCGGGACAAAATCTCCATTTCCGCCTCCGCATCGGGGTAGCCCATGACCACGCAGACCATAAAGCGGTCCAGCTGGGATTCCGGCAGCATCTGCGTACCCACCGAGCCGACGGGGTTTTCCGTTGCAAAAACGGTAAACGGCTGCGGCAGAACGCGCGTCACGCCGTCCACCGTGACGGCGCTTTCCTCCATGACTTCCAGCAAGGCGGACTGGGTGCGGGCGCTGGTACGGTTGATTTCATCGGCCAAAAACAGGTTGCACATCACTGCGCCGGGGTGGTACACAAATTTGCCGGTTTCCTTTTGGTACAGCGAGAACCCCACAATGTCGGACGGCAGAACGTCGGGGGTAAACTGCACGCGGTTTTGGGTCAGGTCCATAGCGCGGGCAAACGCCTGTGCCAGCGTGGTTTTGCCCACGCCGGGGATATCCTCAATCAGCACATGGCCGCGGGCCAGTATCGCCATCATGATTTTCAGCACGACTTCCGGCTTGCCCAGCACCGCCTTGCTTACCTCGGCTGTAACGGCCAGCGCCTTTTCGTTGATATTCTGCATGGGTCAATCCTTTCTATGCCTGCGCCAAATCAGCATACAGCCGATCACGGCGGCAATCAGCAGGCATCCCGCCCACAGGGCGTTGTTTTCCAGCCAAATCACCCAGTTGGAGTACGCGCCGCCCGCGTTTTCGCCGCCGCCCTCGTGGGGCAGGGGAGTGATACTTTCGGGGGTGACTTCCTCCAGCGCGGAGGTACCGTCGGCCTCCACCGTCACTTGGCGCGGTGCGGCGTCCCAGGTTTCGTCACACTCGGCCAGGTCTGCCGCATGGGTGGCGGCTTCTGCGTCGGGGTCGCGCTCGGCTATCACCAGGTAGCGCTGGGTGTTTTGGGTGTAGGGGTGGCAGGTCGTCAGGGTAAGCAGGTCGCGGCCGGGCTGTATCAGCACGGCGTTTATGTCGTCCGGCTGTATAATTTTCAGCTCGCACACGCGGTAAACCAGCGTGTCCCACGGCGTTGTCATAGTAATTTTGTCGCCGATTTGTATCTGCTGCACGTTGCGCAGCATTTCCGCGCCGTAGTAGCCGCGGTGGGCGGCAATGACGGTGTTGGTGTTTTCGCCGCCCAGCGGCATGGAGGTCTGCCCCAGCAGCGCGCCGCCGCGGGCCATGTTGGCCGCGTTGGCCCCCAGATAAACAGGCAGTTCCAAGTCCAGACGCGGTATCCACAGCGCGGCGATAACGTCGTCGGGCAAGCCGCAGCCCGTCAGGTCAAAGGCGGGGGTCTCGTAGGCAAAGGGGTCTTTCAGGCCGCTTTGGCCTTGGGCAAAAAGCTGTTGGTTGTAGGCCAGAAACGCGTCGTACAGTTCGGGGTAGGCGCGCGCGGGTTCGGCGGCGGAGGTTTCGGGCTCGGCGGGGGCGGCAGCTTCGGCGGCCTGCACAAATTTTTGCACGGTTTTTGTGCTTTTCTGCTCCGTCAGATATCGGCTGACCGTGGGCTGCAGCATCAGCCCAACGCCCAGCAAAATTGCCAGCCATGCAAAAATTTGCAGAAACAGGCGTTTCATCAGTCTTCCTCCTCGCGCTTTTTGCAGCGGTGCAACAGCAGCAGCAACAGCAGCGCCTCGCCGCCGATAACCACACTGCCCGTCACGCTGATCCACGGCCAGGCGTCCACAATGCGCTTTACCACGTTGCCGGTATTCAGCTGTTGGTACTGCACGGTCTGCGGCGTGTCGGGCTGCTCGTCCTCTCCGGTATACGGCACACGGGCGCCGCGCACAAGCATACGGTGGGTGTTGATGGCATAGGGTGTGCAGGTGATCAGCGTGCAGTAGTCCCCGCCGGGGATAATTTCCAAATCCTCGGTGTTTTCCGGCTCCACGACCTTGACCTGATCCACCTGATACGCCAGCACCTCGTCCATGATGTGGAGGTAAAAACGGTCGCCCTCGCCCAGCTTGTCCAGGTCGGTAAACAGTACCGCCTCGGCCAGACCGCGGTGCCCCGTCAGTACACTGTGGGTGCCCGCGCCGCCCAGCGGATAGCTGGAGCCTTCCAGATGTCCGACGCCCTTTACCAGCACATCGTCGCTTGTGCCCTCATAAATGGGCAGGTTTACGTCAATTTTGGGTATGGTAATGTAGCCAAGGCTCTCGCCCACGTCCAGCATGTCCACATAGCTTGTGCCGATGTCGTCCGCTTCGCCCGCCGCGTCGCGGTCAAGGGCATTGTTCAGCTGTTGGTTGTAGCGGCGCGCAGCCTCCTTGGCGGCGTCGATTTTCTCGGCGTCCATCGACTGCACGTTGTCGTTGTAGCTTTCAATGACCGAGCTTGCGTGGCGCTGTGCCACCGCGTTGCTGACAACGGGGTACATGGCCACGCCGATGCCGGAGACGATCATCAGCGCAGCAAAGCCAAGTTTTAATTTGACGGTGGTTTCCATTGCAAAGAGCCTTTCTGTAAAGGGTTGACGCACTGCCACAACCGCCCATAGGGGAAGAACCGTTTCCGGCCCTTCCCCTATGGATTACCCGTTTATTTTGCTGTGGGTGTTTGGATGGTGTGCATTACGCACGGTTGGATTTCTTTTTCAGGCTGAACAGAACGCCGACGCCAGCCAGAACCAGCAGCACACCGATACCGCTGAACAGCAGCGTACCGAAACCGCCGGTGACAGGCAGCGTAAAGCCCTTGCGGTTGATGACTTTGGCAACAGCAAGTTCCGGTTTTGTGGCATCGCCATTGGCATTAGTGAATGTGGTTGACGTAACCGTGCCATGCTTAACCAGATTGCCACTGGCGTCATATACGTTGGTCTTTTGCCAAGTAGTTGTGGCGGTAACATTCAGCTTAACCTCAACAGGCTTTGTCAGCAGGTTATAGCCCTTAACCGTCTTGGTTTCGACCAGATAGTAATCACCATTGGCAAGACCGTGGGTGTAGTTGGTGGCGTTGTTAGAGTCAGACGTATCAATGATGCCGCTTGCGTCAGTTGTCAAGCCAGACTTTACAAGAATCCAGCTTTTAGTGCTGTCAAGACCTGCTTTTTTGACGGTTTCAGCATTTACAATAGGCGTTTCTCCCGTCTTGGCTTCACGGTACAGGTCAAACACAACGCCGGGCAGTGCATTGTTTGTGTCCCCGGCAGTCTTTACAACCTTGATGCCAAAGCTGTACATAACAGCGCTGTCCTCAATGGTGTTCGTGGTAGTTCCGGGAGTATTGTCGCTATTGATTTTATTGGTATATTCAAGTTTCGCGTTATTCGAGTTGCCGTTGCCGCCGACTGCAGCGGTATCCTTTACAACTGCATCGTAGGTAATGGTCACCGTGCGTCCGGCACAAGCCTTTACCGTGTTAGAAGTGAGAATGAAATCAATCTTGAATCCATCTGTGCCTTCGGCTGCAACCGTATAATCCGTGCCACTCATCAAGGCTGTAGTGCTGTCTTCAATTTTGATGCTGCCTACATTATCCTTCAAACCCGTCGGCGTGTCGGTGACGGTAAAGGTGGAAAGTTTATCAATGTTCTTCGGGACTTCAATCGTGATTTTGTAAGGAACGGTATCGCCGACACCGTACTGGGCATCCTGCGCCCAACTGTCGCCTTTTTTGACTTCCTTCTTCATATCGGGGCGGTGGTTGGCAACTTGAATGGTTGCATTAGGAGTGGCTGTATTTTCGCCTACCTTAATCTGACCATCATTCTGCACGGTAAAGTTGTGGTATTCCGCATCCAAGATATAGCCCTTGTTAGCAGAATCACCGCTGTATGCATCCTCAAAAATGCGGTAGTTGCCTTGCGAAAGCCCTGCAATTGTAATTTTACCGCTTGGGTCCGTTGTCAAATCGTAGGGGTTGCCATTGCTATCGTTTGCAGTAATGTCTGTCCAATTGGCGCCATTCTGTTCCTGCAGCTTGAACTTAACACCCGCCAACGCGACCTCAGAACCACCGCCGGTATAGCCCTTTTTCTCAATCGTGACTTGACCGTAGGCGGTGCTGTTTTTCGGGTAAACGTGGACATCATAAATCCAGTCCGTTAGCTTGTTCGTGGTGGTCGTATCAGCAATGCGCGTCATAGGTACAGAAACCAAGAACGGGGCAACAGGGGACGTGACCTTATCGGGGGCGCTCGTTTCAACAACCAGATACAGACCGAAGTCAAGACCGTCTTTTTTGGCTACACCAATATTGGTTCCAGAAGTTGCGGTTGTAACCGTGTCTATCTTGTTGCCATTAACTGTGATTGCGCCAGTTGTTGAATTCGTTGAATAATAATTACTTGCATCTATATTAGAAAAGTCTTGACCAGTCGCAGCCGCTTGACCGCCATAATAGGCTTTCAGCCATTCCTCATTCTGCACCTTGTAAATCTCAAAAGTTACCCCGCCCAGCGGCTTTGCGTCTGTGGGCGCGGCTTCGCCCTCGGCACCGGTACCCTGTTTGGGCGTTGCTCCCGGTGCAGGGTTATACTCATACTTATGAATCGTAATGCTGCCCTTTTTGCCCGATTCCCAAACAGGCGTACCGTCTGCCAGCCTCGTCGTTCCCGTCGTCCCCGCCGTCGTCGCCCCTTCCGCCATGGCGGGCATGGCGCAAAGGCTCAGGGCCAGGGCGGTGCTGAGGACTGCGGTAAATAAACGTTTCAGTTTCATCTTGTTGCATACCTCATTCTTTTTATGTTGGTTTGTGTAGAGGGGTGGGGGTCAGGAACGTTTGCCCCCTCTCTTATAGCGGAACACCAGCACCAGCAGCACAGCCACCAGTGCGGGCAAACCTATCAGCAGCCACAGGCTGGGTGCGTCCGCGCCCGTATGCGGCAGGGTAAAGCCCTTGCGGTTGTAAATGGTCAGGGCAATGTTGTACACGCCGTCGGCACCTGGGGTTATCTTGCCAAACGTCTCGTCGCCGCGTCGGCATTGCCCGTCCGCTGTCAGCGTAAACTCGATGGCTTCGCTCAGCAGGGTGTAGCCCTCGGCGGTCTTGGTCTCGGTCAGGCGGTAGTTGCCGGGGGTCAGGTCTGCAAAGGCAAGTTCGCCTGTACCCGCGGCGGTCGTGCCTGTTTTCGGCGTTTCAATCGGTACAGTGTTCAGCTTTTCCAGCTTGAACTCCACGCCGCCCAGCTTTATGCTATTATCCTGTGCATCCTGCTTTGTGATGACCAAGTTATATTTGGCATCTTGCAGTTGGTTGGTCAGGGTCAGCGTTTTGTTGGTCGAATCGCCTGTGACGCGGGTGGTATTGAGAACCTTGTACTTCTTGCCGGAAATCTCAATCACATCGCCAGCCGCGCCGCCGTAAAAATGCCCGCCTGCCGACGCGCTTTCCAGCACGCGGTAGGTGTAAGCGACACGCGCACTCTCCGACTTGCTCGCATCGTACTTGTCCAACCCGGTAAACTGTTTGGTCCAGCCTTCGTAACCGTCGGGTTTTTTCAGTTCTACGCTTTCATACCCCGAAACCGGCAGCCAGCTGTCTGCCTCATCCGGCGTTTCGGTGCGCTGCAGTTGCAGGTAAATGGCGTTGGGCAGGTCGGCTTGCGGAATGTCCGTCGTACCGTCCTGCTTTTTCCACTCTTTTTTGACCGTTATGTCAATCAGTTCGCGGGCGGTATTTTCAAACGTTGCCGTTGCAGCGTTCGCTTCGCCCTTCGCAATGGCGCCGTACACCTTTACGCCGTCCGCGGCAACAGCGCAGTCTTTGCCGCCCTCGATAGACACCGATTTCAGGCTTGTGCCCGTCTGTTCATTTTCCCACACAACAAACCGTGTGCCGACAGGGATCTTGTCGATCACGATCTCGCCGTAGTACGTACCATTGTGGTTTTCCACCGTGCAGGTGTACTCTTTCGGCGCGATTGTGTCGCCGAGGCTTTGGCCGCCAACATCGCCGAATCGGACGGTAAAGGTAAACGCCTTGCCTTCCAGTGTCTCGCCTTTGGCCGGAACCTTGCGTATAATCAGCTTGCCTGTCTTGACCTTGTTGTTGAAAACCACTTTCAGCTTGGTCAGCTCGTTATCATCGGCCGAATTGCGGTAAGAGCGAAAAACCAGCATGTCAGCGTTCGGCTTTTGGGCCTCTGTGTAAGCGTTCTGGGTGTTGTGTCCGTCAAGGGTTGCAACAACCGCCTTTTCCGTTCGGCCATCGTTCGGGGCGGTGCCGCTGATGTTTTGCAACGTGCTAACACTGCCCGTCGTAACAACGTCAGCCTTGCCGCTTACATTTGTAACAGGTACGTCGTTTTCGTATACCGTCCAAGTTGTATCGTACAGTTCGGTGTCGATCTGCTCTTGCAGGGCTATGTAGCTGCCGCGGCGGAACTGGTCATTAAAGGTAACGGTCTCACCGTCCTGCAGCAGGAACCGTCCGTTTTCATCCACAACGTCGCCGTTGCCAAGGTTGGAGGAAAACACCGCATAAGCCGCGTTTTCCAGCTTACCGGTTGTGGCAGAGCCATAGTCTGGGACGTTGTACTGCGCGGTGGTAAAGCCTGTTTGTTTCGGCAGGGTCGGCGCACTGCTGAATGTAAAGTTGCGCAGGTAAATGCTGCGCGCATAGTTATCGCCCACCGTTATGCTTTTTAGCTGCGTTTTGTCGAAACCCTCGACTTGTTTCAGGGAGTTCAACATCAGCCGTACGGTGTACCACGTTCCCGGGTGCAGCGCAGTCGCCGCGCCGTAGACATCGCTGCTTTGCAGCCCCTTGGTGCCAAGGCAGCCCATTTGCTTGCCGCTTGTGTCCCAAAGTTCCACATACAGGTTGCTCAGGGCGCAGGTTTCGGTCGACTCGCCCTGCACATAGACATCAAAGGTCAGGTAGCTGTACGGACTTATATCTATGGCTGTGTCCCATGTCAGTGTGCCGCGGCGCTGGTCGCGGTATAGGCTGGATGGGTCACTTTTATCCGATGACCACAGCACGGCGCTGCCTTTGTCTTTGTCTACATTCTCCGGCAGGGACGACTCATAGCTTAATAGTCCCGTGACCGAACTGTATACGTCGTTCGGAAGTTCGTAGGTCTGGATTTTCGGTTTATCAGTACCTTTTGTTTCGTAGTGGGTGGCCAGATTTTGGATGTTGAAGGTGAAAATTTTCTGGTTTTTGAAACTTGCTTGGAACAGCGGGTTCACGTCCGAAACATCGACCTGCTTTTCGACCTGCAATTCGTTATGGTCGGGGAAGTTGAACGCCAGCGCCATGTTAGACTCCCACATGCCGCGCTCCATGTAGTACATGGTCAGGGTGTGGGTGGATTGGTCCTTCAGGGTTTTGGTGGGGCCCTTCTTATTGAACGTGATCGGTTGGCCGTTGTAGTTGACGGTTTTGGTTGTTTCGCCGGGCTCATACCCCTTGTAGACCATGGTATCATTTTGGTCGGTGTTCTTGTTGGAGCTGACGTAGGGGGTTACCTTGTTGTTTGCGCCAAATTCCAGCAGACCGGACGCTTTACCGTGCGCGCCGCCGACATCCAGCATCAACTCGCCGTCAATGTAGACCCACACGTCATCGTCGCCGGAGAAGAAGAACTTGATAGGAACTTTGATGTCGCTGCCGCTGGTGTCTTTTCCTACAACAACATTGCCGTCCTCTGTAAGCGTAAAGTCAAATTGCAGCTTGGCGCCAAAGCCGTAGTTGTATTGGGGGGCACTGCCGCCGTTGCCAACTGTTTCGTTAAACGGGAAGAAACCATACCCCTTACCGTTTGTACTGTTGTCGGCACCACGGTTAAGTGAGGCATCATCTTTCGTACCATTCCCCGCCAGATAGTAGCTTTGGCGGGCGATGTCCTGTTTGAGGTACAGCGAGGTTTCGTTGCTGTCATAGTACCAATATTCGGCTTTGCTCTCCGGGTCGTTAGCGGACTTATTGTTCGGATCCTGCGCAAAAACGGCTTTTTGCTTGAGCGGGAAGGAAACATCCTCGTACACCTTGCCCAGCACGGTGTTAAAGGCGTTTTTGCCTTGCAGGAAGTCTTTGTCAAAGTGCGGGTCAACCGACGCATTTGCGTTGGAATTCTTGGCTCTTAACAGCGGCAGACCGTTTGCCGTACCGTCAGAGGTCTTGCTTTCCACAAGGCCCTGGAAGGTGCAGTTGTAATCGTCGCTTCCTTTACCACTATCATCCAGTGCCGAGTTGTTCACGGCCATAAAAGTATTGTAAGCTGGACTGTTCGTATCGTTGCTCCAGCCGTATAGACCCATACCGGCGGCAACGGTTGCAAAGGGGTTGCCCCAACCATTTATTGACGGTTGGAAATGCCCGGTATAAAGCGGGTATTTGACATTGTCGCTTGCCGTGTAAGCGCTGCTTAGTGCGCGGTTGAACTGCTCAAAAGTGACGTACCCGCGCTGGGAACTCGTGTAACTGTCCGGGTACGTGTCGCGGTTCAGGCCGTTCAGCTCGTAGTCGGTGTAGTAATCGTACAGGGTGCTTGTGATGTACTTTGTGCCTGGCTCTTGCTTGAACTCGCCGCTTGCAATATCCACAACGGTGGTATTTTTGCCGCTTTCGGCATCGCGGACAGAGGCTTTCTCTCCCCAGTAGCCGTTACGGTTGACACCTTCGCCGCCCGTGTAGGCCGACGGGTCGCCGTCGTCGGCAAAGAAGCAGGGTTCTTGCAGGGTTGGGGGGATTTCTGCTGTGCTGTACTTTCTGGTCTTGTTGTCTTTTGCGGGGGCGTTTTGGTTATCCGTTGCGGAGAATTGCACCGCGGTGTAAGTTCCCTCAGGAATTGTGCAAGACCACAGCTTGCGGTTGGTATCGGTTTCCTGCGTCATCGGCAGCGGTGTGACCGCGCCGTTTGAACTCGTCAGGAAGCAGTACATGGTTTCGCCGTCGCCCATGGCGGACTGCTGTAAACCTTCGCCCTCATAACTGTACGCGGACAGTGTGGCGTCAAAGTAAATCTTTTTGTCCGCGGTAAGCAAATCACCGCCCGCGCTTGCCCAGGTGCTTGTGGTATCGTTGTAGACATAGCAATTCGCCGCTGTTAAGTCCAGTTTCTGGGCGTCCGCGTAGGGGGATATGGTGAAGTCTGTGGTGAAATCATACAGGGCGCTTTGGCCATCGTTCCAACTAAACTGCACAAACCGCGACTGATTGTCGGGAATCAAGATCTGCTGCGCGGCAAGTTTGCCCGCATCCACCGTGCCGATCGTTTGGCTGCCGGTTGGTGCCAGGGCGCTGTTTTCCAGCTTGTAAAATGTTGCGGTTACGTTGGTAAGCACGGTGCCGCTTGCATTTTTGAAGTAAAGCGGCGTGTCCTTGTAATAGTACTCCACGCGCGTCCATTGGGAGAGGTTGTATTTTTGATTCTGGTTGAAATGATTGTGGTCGTTATCACTTGTTTCATTGCCTGTTCTGACAAACTTTTTGCCTGCAAGCAGGTCAATCGCTGTCAGGTAGGCATCATTGACTCCATCGTCCCTGCCAAAGGCGTTGATTTCTTCTTTCCAGGTATTGTTATTGTCTATATAATACTGGAAGGCGATTCGATAAAACCCGCCCGCCGGATAGTCCGCAGAATTCAGCGTGATGCTGAAGATTTTGTGGGTATTCTGGCCGGTTACTGTGGTTTCGGTATCCTCCATGACTTTGTTTATGTAGGCACTTGTACCGTTACCCGTGAACCCGAGGAAACGCATGGTGCAATTTCCGCCATTTGCACTTAATTTATCGTATGTGCCGTCATCCTCAAAATAAATGGTTGTCGTAGCCGGGATAAAGCCCGTCGATACACTGGTGTCCGCTATCGTATCAGGTATGTTCGCGTCATCGTTGTCAGGCAAATCATCCGCAAGCATAGTATCTTCTTCGTTGGGGTTGTCCCCGTCAGCAAAAAGAACATCTTGCTCTGTGTTGGTTTTTGCCGCCGTGGTTTCCTCTGTGTTGATGGCATGGTTTGGCGCGGCAGCCGTATCGGAAGTGTCCGCAGGGGTTTTGTTCGTCAAGGCTGGGTCGGCAGGGGCGGTGTCCGTATCGGCGGCGGGAGTCTGATTTTCTGCCGCTTCCTGGGCTTTGCCGTCATTGTTCGGAACCGCTGCTGTATTGTTTACCGTGTCTCCCGCTTCTGTTCCCGGCTCGTTCGCAGTGGGCGGGTATCTCCTTCATCCGGAATCGTTTCCAAGTCGGATACAATAGGTTCTTGCGCAGGCTCTACACCCTCGCTTGACGTGTCTGCGGCAGGAGTGGCCGGAATCGTTTCCGAACCTGCGTCAAAAAATAAAGCCCCATCCTCAGCTGCATAAACCGGCAGAGCCATACCGACCAGCAGGCACAGGGCGACAAGCAGTGCCGCCGCACGGTGCAGGATAGAAAATGCTTTCGTCATTTGCTTCGACTCCTTTTCTATACATGTGTGTTCTCACGATATATCGAGGGGAACGCGCGCCATTCGGCGCGATTTTATGCGCTGCGCACATCTGGCACGGAAACGGACTTTTTCCACAAGCTGAGCTGTATTTACAGTCTTTTTTGAGAATATAATCCGATGTGCAAACATTTGCGCTTACGTCGGGAAAAGTAAGACACGGTATGTTTGTTGTGTGCCTTCTTATTTATAAGGAACAGTATAATACTTTGGGATGAAAATTTCAATACGGCTACATTCAAGCAAGTGATTTTTTGGCAGATTGCAAAATTTTGACTTGTCGAATTCGTCACAATGACAAGCGCTTTCGGCAACTATTATACACACCGCCAAGCACTTGTTAAAATCTTGCTGATGCTTTTGCGCAACTATTGCGCAAAAATCGCCACAAAAAAGCGTAAACACAACACAAATTCAACGGGAATGTCCGTGAATTTGGTCGTGTGTGTGCTTGCGGTTTTATCCTTATCCGGAGCCGAAAAGGGCAGGGGTCAGCTTTGTTGGCTTGTCCAAAAGCGGACGGCTTCATCCAGCCAGCCCTCACAGGCAAGACCCTTGCCCAGCCCCACGCCGTGGTCAACGCCGTGTTAGACTGTCAGCTTATGCGGTGTTGCCTTATATCTTCCCTGAGTATGCAGACTGTCAAAAAACTCTTGTAGGGGCGAGCATTGCTCGCCCGTGCCCGTTTGCCTGTGAAAAAAACTTACCCGGGGCGCAGGACA
>JABLTM010024478.1_pt1 | contig 16009 bp, 10 predicted proteins | sample 7160121 | NCBI WGS metagenome assembly JABLTM01 (sample SAMN14651224, study PRJNA627086) | human gut metagenome | isolation source: feces | host: Homo sapiens
AGAAAGTTAAGGACTTCCTAAAAACCATTGCCTTAGACCGAGAAATACTCACTCTCATCGGATAAGTTCGGCCCCAACCACGGATCGCCCGTCAAGAAGAACTCAGGCCAGCGTTGCATGAACAGTGCCTGTTCGCGCTTCCAGCGGCGCAGCTTTTCCTCGTTGGCCTCTTCTCTGCCACGCGAGGTGAACTCGTAGTGGTACAGCTCGGCATAGGGCGTAAAGATGATGCGGTAGCCCGCCTCCCACACGCGCAGGCAAAAGTCCGCGTCGTTAAAGCCGACGGCGAATTCCTCGTTGTAGCCGCCGACCTGCTCAAATACGCCGCGGCGGACCATCTGACAGGCGCCCGTCACAGCGCTAAAGTTGCCCGGACGCACTGCACGGGCAAGATAGCCCTCACGCTTTGCCGAGAAATCCTGGTTGGCATGGGCAAGTGCGCCACGCACGCCAACCACAATGCCAGCGTGCTGCACCAGATGATCGGCAAAGTAGAGTTTGGCGCCCACCACGCCCGCATTGAGACGTTGCAGATAGCCCATCATCTCTTCGATAAAGTCGGGGCTTATGACCTCGGTATCGTTGTTCAGCAACAGAAGGTAATCACCCTTGGCATGCTCCACGCCAAAATTAATGATCTGGGAGTAATTGAACTCACCCGGCCAATACGCAACGCGCGCGATGCCCTTGCCTTCGGATGCTGCAGCCACGCGCTCTGACAGGGTTTCGTAATACGCAAACGTCTCCGGGGCTTCACTGTTGTTCTCCACCAAGACGATCTCGTAGTTGGCATACGTGGCTTTCTGGGCGATCGACGTCACACAGGCATCGAGCGTCTCAACGTGATCCTTGGTGGGGATCACAATGCTCACCAGCGGCGCAGGCTCCGGCAGTGCATAGCGCATGCGGTAGACAAACGGCGTCTCGGTCTCCTCGACCGTTCCGTGAACGCCCAGCGCGTTAAAGTGGCGCTGCAGCGCAAGACGACCCGCTTCAATGGCATACGGCTTGCTATCGGCAGAGCCATCGGCGGTCGATCCCGGATGCACGCGCCAGTGATACAGCACATGCGCAACGTGCTCAAAGCGCGCGCCGGCTGCAAGGCAGCGAAGCGTCAAGTCGTAGTCCTGGGCGCCCGCAACGTCTTCTGGGGACATACCAATGTGATCGATGAGCGCCTTCTCCACCATCAGGAAATGTGTCACGCAGTTATGGCTATAGAGCAGGTCGACGTTGAGTACGGTCTTAAAGACCGGCTGGCCCCACTCCCCCGTTTTCTGGAACATGTCCTCATCACAGAACAGGACCTGGGGACGCTCGCCCTCGGCCGCCTTGTTCAGTGCGGAAACATACTGGAATAACGCGTCCGATTCCAGAATGTCATCGTGGTCCAAGAAAGCGATGTAGTCGCCTGTCGCTTGCTCGATACCTGCGTTGGTGTTGACCACAATGCCGCCGTTGCCGGGAAGCTCGATGCGACGGATGCGCTCGTCGTTGGCACCTGCCGCAAGGGTGGCCACCGCGTCCCATTCGGGCGAGGCATCCATAAGGAGCAGTTCCCAGTTGTCATAGCTCTGGGCTAGCACCGAGTCCAGCAGCTCGCGCAGGTAAACCCGATCAGTCTTGTAGCACGGCACCACAATGCTAACGAGCGGTCTATAGGCAAAGGCCACCGAAGTGACACACTGGCACGCCAAATCGCCCGGCTTTGCGCGATGCTGCTCAAACCAACGTCGATAAGCTGTGTCGTCTGCACGCGCGTCCTTCATACGGTTCCAGCTGTCGTCGACCATGCCGTTGTACAGGCGACCATCCATGGCGCAAAACCCGCTCTGGATCTGCTCTGTGGAATCGCTCACAATCGCGACAAAATCTCGTATATCTTGAGGCATCTCAACGCTCAGATACGTTTTATTGACACGGCATCCATTCTGCTGCGGCACATCGACCTGCGATTCAAACACATGCACGGTAGCATCGATGGCATTCATATGCGTATCGAAAATCTGGAGCTCAGGTGCGCACTGGAGGTCTCCAGCCCAGGTAACCTCATAGCGCCACACCGCGCCGGCGTCTGCCGGTAAATAACGAACGGCATCGATCTCATAGCGACCGCAGCACTCGCTGCGCTGTGCATCGCGAACGAGCGCACACATCGCAGGCTTTGCTTTGTAGTTAATCTTGGATTCCAGCTTGGCCACGCGGCTATCGAGGCGAATGGAGCCAAGCTTTTGGCCACCGGATGCAAAAACGACATCCATCGACGCGCCATCCAAAAACGGAAGCACCAAGACGGCGAGCTCGCGCTCGTAATCGGAAACGGAAGGGCAAAGCGCCAGCACACGGCCATGATCGACCGGGAGCACCAGCGACGGCACACAAGAACCACTCGCCGTCGCATGGGCAAACGCTTGAGAACCCTCCCGCTCAATAAGCGCGGCGACATCCTGACCGGCAAAACGAAGCAGCACAAACAGACGGCCCTGACTGCGGCAAAGTGCCAAACGCTTGATACTCATCTACACTTCTCGCTTTCCCAGGGCGTTCGCTGCCATGCGTTTGCAGGCACCCAGGCGCCCAAACCTCAAGACGTCGTAATCGAACATGAGCTTTTTGCACTCACGGGCATTGGTGGCCTTGCTGGTAAGCGCCGCACGCACCATAGCAGCAACAGAAGAAGCGCATTGTGCGAGCGCAGCATCGTTGCCCACGGCAGAACCGGCAAGCGCTGTGGCAACGGCAGCAAACACCTTGCCGCAGCCCGTACCCAGAAGCCTGAGCGCATCGTACAGCACAAGATCGCACAGGAAATATGCCAGGTCATCGGCGTGCTGAGCATCGAGACCGTCGCGCTGCCAGTCAGCCAGCACCGCGGAGTAAATCTTCACGTGCTCCAGCAGACGTGTCTCGTCGTCGTAGCGCATGGTGTCCATGAGCGAACCCTTGCGCGCCACGCGGTAGTCATACAGCTTGTTCGAAATAAGCGCGGTCTTATGCGAACGACCGTACACGGCAAAGTCGAAGACCTGGTCCTCGCCATACTTAACGGTTTCGTCGAACACGATCCCGTTGCCCAGCAAGAAGTCGCGCTTGCAGGCGGTGCGCCATGCAAAGGGACGAGACGCTTCCTTAAACAGCAGGTCGGAGCTATAGCCCTCAAACGACACATCGCGCGGGCTAAGCACATAGTTAAGCCACGGATACCCCGCCTCCAGCGGATACGGGTTCGCGCCAAAGGTCAAAACATCACAGCGCTCGCGCTCAAAGGCATCGACGATCACGCGGCATGCATCGGGCGTAAACCGGTCGTCGGAATCCAAAAACGCGACGATAGGCGCCGTGGACGCGGCAATGCCTGCATTACGCGCACTCGACAGGCCGCCGTTCTCCTTATCAACCAGCCTAAAGCGCGCGTCCTTATCGCAATAGGCAGCCGCAATATCGCGCGAACCGTCCGGCGAGCCATCGTTGACCAGCACACCTTCCCAATCGGGCATGTCCTGCGCAAGCAGGGAGTCCAAGCACCAGGCCAGGCACTCCTCCACCTTATAGACGGGAACGACAACAGAAATCTTGGGGTTAGCCATAGTCACTCGCTCCTACTGTGCGGCCGGAACGTCATCAGGGTGCGGGTTGTCGCCGTAGGTGCGCTGATACGTCAGCACGCGCCACACCAGCGGCAGGCCGCCAATCTTAAAGTAATGCTTAAACGTATTGAGCTTGCCCGGCTTCTTAAAGTCAAAGCGCGAATTGATATAGGCGCGGGGCGACTTGACCATCAGGCGCAAGTCGGTCTCGCCACGCGGATCAAACAGCGACAGGTCAAAGCGACCAGCATCCCAATCGGCCTTGAGCTCGGACGAGGCTTTCTTCCAAAACTGCTCGCGCAGCCCATCGACCAAGCGCTCATCATTCCATCGATACGTATCGACCTTCATGCGCATTAAAATGCCCTGAAGCCGAGCCTTGAGCTCGGGGCGTTCATCCAAGAAGCGCTGCATCTCGGCATATTCATCGCATACGCAAAACACCTTGTTGGGCGAATTAACGGAACTCTTCTCGTTATCCTGGCGATAGCACAAAATGGGGTCCGCAATAAACGCAGCACGCTCAGCGCTTGCCCAGACCTTAAAGTTAAAACTCGCATCCTGATACGAGGCGCCCGGCGTGGGAAGGAACCGAATCTGATTGTCGTTAAGGAACTCGCGCCGATAGATAGCCGACCAAATGGAAGGTTTGCGGTAGAAGATGCCCGGGCGATCGACGGGGCGATACGCGGCGCCCGTCATACGCTCGTCGATAATCCCAAACAGCTCACGGTGCTCGCTGGGCGTGGACCAATACAGGTAAAAATCGCCCTTTACCACATCGGCATGCTCAGCATCGGCCTTGGCGACCAGCTTTTGGAGCGAATCCTCAAACATAAAGTCGTCGGACTCAAGGATGCCCACGTACTCGCCGCGCGCCATCTCCAGGCCGCGGTTCATCGAGTCGCCGTAGCCGCTGTTGGCCTTGTCGATCATCTTTACACGGGGGTCGCGCTCCATGTACTCGCGGATGATATCTGGCGAACTATCGGTAGAACCGTCGTTGATGCAGATGATCTCGATGTCCTTGAGCGTCTGAGTCACGGCAGAATCGAGGCACTCGCGCAGATAGCGCTCGACATTGCAAATGGGAACAAGCAGCGAAACTTTAGGGGTATCAGAGTTCTGCAAGAGAACCTCCTGTTGAATAGCGTGTAACAGGGTTATTTTAGCAGCCGAGTTGCGGCGGGCGGCAGCGCTTGGAATTAGATAAAGCGCTCCAGGCAGGCTTTGAGACCGCGAGTCGAAAGATAGAACAGCGTGGCATCTGCCATCGAAACGCCCGAGGTCGCCGCAACGAGCTTATGGGCAACACGACAAACGGCGCCCTTAGCAGGCATATCCGCCCACTCCGTTCCCAAAAACGTCGTGAAATCCATATTGGCGCGACCGGCCACGCGACGGAAACCATCGGCATCCAAGCGCGCCAGATCGAACACAATGAGGTCCAAAAACCAAGTTATCAGCTCGCCGGGGCACAGGTCCAAAAGACCGTAGGCCGCCCAGTCCTCCAAGACCTCCTCGAGCATCCTCATGTGGGCGTCAAGCTTTTTGGCGCGAGCATCGGCACTGTTGAACTCGTGCGTCGCCGATTCACTCTCCATCACGTAGTGGTAGAACTTGTCCGGCATGACGACGGTCTTGCGGGCAAGCGCATAAGCCGCAAATTGGAAGACGACGTCCTCGCCCAAAGCCAAACCGGGAGCGAAGCGAATGCCTTCGCGATTGAGCAGCTCGCGCGAAAAAGCCGCACGGCAGGCATAGGGCTGCGCATTCGAATGGAACAGTAGTTGGGGATCACGGGCGCCGAAGGTACCGGCTTTGGGGCTCATGAGTTGCTGGACGCGTTTGGGGGCAGCGTCGGCAGGTTCACAGACGCCGCCAAAAACGGCGGCCTCGGCATCTGCAGACTCCATGGCATGCAGCACGCGCTCGACCGTCTGGGCATCAATGTAATCGTCAGCGTCCACAAAGAAGACGGTCTCGCCCTCGGCGGCATCGATACCGGCATTTCGAGCGCACGAGACGCCTGCGTTTTCCTGGTCAATCACCAGTACGCGATCGTCGGCCTGCGCGATCCGGTGCAACACGTTCAACGAATCATCAGTCGAACCGTCATTGACGCAAACAACCTGAATCGAGCGCTCGGACTGGGCCAACAGCGAATCGACGCATCGCTGAATGGAGCGCGCAGAGTCGTAAACGGGAACGACAATGGTAGCTTTAGGACACGAGGCCTCTCCCATGCCGACCTACCCCCTCAGCGATTCGATGAGGAAGGCAGCGACCACGCCTGGCCCTCCAACCGAGGCGTAATACTTAGCACGGCCCAAGGCACCATCCGTCGCAAAACTCGGATGCTCATAAACCCAGCCCTCAGGATCTTTGAGGATGGCAGCGAGATTCGCGCGCTTCCACGGCTTGAGGTCGTCAAGCGAAAAGTCCCCGGCGTCCAAGGCCGCTTGGAACTCCTTGGCCATCTGAACCAGGAACTCCTTATAGAACTTAGGCGCCAGGCGCACGTAGTTCCACATGTACGAATCGTACTTAATGAGCTGATTGAACTTGAGCATGCGCGCGACATCATCACTTGCGTGGTCACGGGCATAATCCTCTCGAATCCAACGCTCAATCTCAGCATACTCGGTATTGACGCAAAAAACCTTAGCCGAAGAATTGACCGAGGAATTCTCGTTGTCCTGGCGATACGACAGCACGGCATCATGTAGGTAAACAGCCTTATCGGCGCACGCGATCACCTTAAAGGCGAATGACGTGTCCTGAAAGGATGCCCCCGGAGTCGGCAGGAACTTAATGCCGTTGCGCTCAAGAAAATCGCGACGGTACACGGCCGACCAAATCGACGGCTTTTGCTTAAAGAACTGCGTCGTATCGCTCGGGTGCACCGGCTTGCCACAGTCCTTGGTCTTAAACATCTCGTGCAGCGAACGGCGCTCCTCGGGCTTAGACCAGTAGAAATCAAAGTTCGCCTTCGCAAAGTCGGCATTATTGCTATCGGCGGCCGAGACAAGCTTTTCGAGTGCGTCGGGCGCCATAAAGTCATCGGACTCCAAGATGCCAACGTACTTGCCACGCGCCATCTCCAAGCCGTGGTTCATCGAGTCGCCGTAGCCGCTGTTGGCCTTGTCGATCATCTTGACGCGCCCATCGCGCTCCATATACTCGCGGATAATCGCCGGCGAGTTGTCGGTCGACCCGTCGTTAATGCAGATGATCTCAATATCCTTAAGCGTCTGCGCCAGGGCGGAATCGAGGCATTCGCGCAGGTAGCGCTGAACATTGTAAATGGGAATAAGCAGCGACAGAACAGGGCTGCCAGAGGCGTTAGTAGACAAATGTGCTCCTTAGGAAATACCTGTCGTTTCATGGTATCAAAGGGTCAGCGCGCCAGCGGGCGTTTATATAATCTATGGAGCCTCTTGCGGGCAAAGCAGCTCCACGTCATGCGGCGGGCCCGTGGCAGGTTCCTGCGTTTTATTCAAAGCTTGCCGCCAAGGTGCGCCGAGCCTTTACAATAGGACAGTCCCAAGGACGTATTCGATTGCTTCCGTGCAGCGCATGCGCGCCGCGCGTGAAAGGATATATTGCCCCATGCCTTCAACCCTCCCCGCTCCCATCGATAAGCTCGCCATCGTCGTCGTTACGTACAAGCGCCAGGAACTCCTGGCCAACTTGTTCGACTCCATGACCAGGCTCACGGCAACGCCTTGGCGCATCGTAATTGTCGATAACGAGAATTCGCGCGAGACCGAGGCCATGTGCACCGCATTCAACGAGCGCTTGGCCAACCTGTGGGGCACCGACACCGAGCAGCCCGACGCAAAGGGCGGCACCGACCGTGTGATCTACGCCCCGCAGCTCGAAAACGGCGGTGGTGCGGGCGGCTTCTCCGCCGGCACCAAGTGCGCCTACGACCTAGGCGCCCAGTGGTTCTGGGTAATGGACGATGACGTGCTCGTCATCCCCGAAGGCATCGAGCGTCTTGCCAAGTGGACCGACCGCTACGATGTCATCCAGGGTTCGCGCCTGGACTTTGACGGCGGCGCCTTCTTTTGGCAGTACCAGCTCATCCTTTCACTCGGCATTCCCAACCCCATCGCCAAGTGGGATCTGGGTCCCGAGGGCTACCGCACTATGAACCAGCTGTGCTTTGAGGGCGGAATGTTCTCGCGCCGCGTGGTCGACAAGATTGGCCTGCCCGACGCGCGCTTCTTTATCTACGGCGACGATGCCTGCTACGGCTACGTAGCCAGCCAACACTTCCCCGCCGCCGTTGTTGCCGACGTGGTTCTCAAGCGCGCCCGCGCCGTCTCTAACTGGGATATCGCCGGCAAGCGCCAGCTCAACTCCACGAGCGACACCAACCGCTACTACATCATGCGCAACCGCGGTTATCTGGCCCGCTACATGCAGATTTACGGCGACTATCACCCCGTGCTGTTCCGTCTGGGCAACGTCGCGACCTTCTGCAAGGAGTTCATTCGCCTGGCCGCGGTCGACAAGTGCTTTAAGACCGGTATTCCGGCGCTGCGCCGTGGCATGAAGGACGCCCGCAAGATCGTTAAGGATCCCAACTGGAAGCCCATGCCGCCCATGAAGGACACCGAGTAACGGAAGCCGGAAACACCTCGGCGCTTAAAGCCGCTGGCACACCGTAGCCACATGCTGCCCATCAAAACCGAACCCCCAGCGCATGCGACCCACGCCGGGGCGCGGCACACGGATTTCGTCGATGCCGTCGCGCTCTATGTCGAGTAGTGACTGCACGGCCAGCAATTCCAACCCTAGCGCATCCACATCGGGGTCATACATCAAGTTAATCGTTATCAGCGGGCGCTCGTCCAGCATGCCAATCGTGTCTGCTACGTCGAACATAACACCCGTAGGGAAAACCTGGATGTCCCAGCGACCCGCGCCACACTTTCGCCTCGAGGCAGGATTGGCATAGCCCGGCAAGCCAAAGCAGAGCCCCTGCAAGAGCAGATGATATGGCAGAGGCTTATCTGGGTCGGTCTCACCGATTCCCGCATCCCCCAGGATGCGGCTTAGCGCCCGCCTCACGGTATCCTCGTTCCCATGGCACAGCCCGTCGCGAAACGCATCGACGTCTCGAATGTCTTCTGCAGTGCACTCAAACCACTCAATAATCACTAGACGCAAGGCCTGGCGAAGCTCGTTATTGGGCAATCGCAAAGCACGGAGGCGATCGCCATGCTCCGGCTCCTCAGTCATATCCGTCGTGAGAAAACCGGACAGATACAGCGCTGTCCACATGCCAACGTCAGGCGAGACATCTGGCTCTGCAGTGCCCAAACAAAGCGGGACCTCAGCGCACCCATGGGCCTCGAGCAAATCAAACAAGACCGAAAGGCGGTCGAGATTCCACCCGGCAACTACCCTACTCAGGCAATCGGCATATCCATACAGATCGGCACGCACAGGCGCCGTGCAGCCTCGGCCCAGAAAACCGATCACACGCCCTGGACTCGAGCAATAGGCCCTGCCAAACCGATACCCCTCGAGCCATTCACGCGCATCATCCAGGTATTCCTCGCGCCCAGCATGATTCAAAAGAGCCTCGACCTCAGCATCCGAAAAACCGAAACATCGGTCACACCACGCCGACAGCGGCGTCGACAGACAATACGACCAACTGCGCGAAGAAAGCGCCGCTTCGGCAGGACTGGGACGCTCCCCCATCAGACAAGCAAAGCGTAGCGAATGACCCGCGACAGCAATGGCGTCAAACAGCACACGGTCAAGTAGTTCTGCCGGATCGGCGTCGGAAGCGTCCCTCGCGCTCGCACGGCGAGACCACGCCGCATCGTACCCATCAACGAGCAATACAACCTGCTCATCGCAGGCAATCTCCAGCAGCTCTATGAGCACACCGAGCACCGAGTCAACCTCGTCCGCGCTCGCCACGCCACGCGCGACGCGTTCGATGTGACGCACCTTATCTCGAGCTAAATCCGGAGCCTCCAAGAGCGCCAACAATCGAGCGCACTCGCCCGAAAGGGCATCGCGCACGACGCCGGAAACAGCGGGGCCACGCCTCGCAGCGCCAGAAAAGTCCAGCGATATCACCGGATAGCAAGCGTACTCATCCCGATAGCGCCCGCCGTCTGCATCCCAAATCTGAGCATCGGCAAACAAACGCTGACCAGCGCGACCGACCGCTGGACGCTCCAGAAAAGCCCTGAGCATCGACAAGTTCATGCTCTTGCCAAAACCCTCGGGTCGACAGCACACCACAACGGACGCGTCGCAGTCCAACACATCGGCAATAAACATGGTCTTGTCAACCAGCACGCAGCAACCAAGTGCCTCCGCATAGTCGTGTATGCCAATGGGCAAAACCGCATCGTCGGCACAGCCGATCAAACGCACGCCAAAGCCGGCATCACAACCATTATTCGCCTGTTCAGGCACCAAAACGTTCCCCCCTAAATCGCAGCACGATGCCAATTGTAATGACCGCCTCGCGCGTATCGACGACGCCGCGCGAACATATCGGGCAACGGTAGCAACAAGAGGTGTGAGGGGGCATAACTAATCGTTGCACAACAAAACGGGCCCGATGCATTCGCACCGGACCCTGTCCCAACTCTTTAGTTATCTGGCAACCGAGAGGCTACTCCTCCGAGCCGTCCTCCCCAGAAGCCTTCTTCTGCTGATCGAGCTTATGCTTACCACTTACGATAGACGTAGCGCCCAGTGTGGCCAAGCTCGCGCTGGCAAGGCTCGCCATCACAATCAGATCGCCCGTCTTGGGCATGTTGCCGCCCGAGGACTTGGTAGCTGTAGTCGTCGTGGTCGTGGTGGTCACCGTTTTGGAGTCATTTTGCTCCTGATTCTGGTTGTCAGCACCGCTCTTGTCGTCGTCTTCGGACTGTTTCTTTTCGTCCTCGGTCTTTTTCTTTTCGCCCTCGGTTTTGCTCTTGTCCTTCTTCTGAGCGGATTTGTCGTCCTTCTCCTCAGAGCTAGAACCCTTATCGGATTCGGTCTTCTCGGAAGCCTTGTCCTTGGAGTCGCCCTTTGCGGCTTCGGTCTTTTCCGTGGAAGCCTGATCAGAGTTGTCCTTGTTCTGGGCCGAGCCGTTATTGACGCCAGCCATCAGCGAAGAACCCAGCGTAGAACCAAGCTGCTCGGAGAAAGAAGGCTTCTTGTCCGGCGAAGCAACGGGAGCGTCCGGCGCCTTATTCGAATCGTCCTTGGAAGCATCGGAATCAGGGGTTGCGTCAGAGCCGGAGCCGTTGTTAGAGCCGGTGTCAACGGACGAATCGCTCGAGCCGGTAGATGAGTTAGAGGTGTCAGCGCCGGTCGAACCAGAAGCGTCGCTGTCCGTATTGCCGGCAGAGCTTGAAGGCGAATCGCCCGCAGCAGAGCCGTTCGAATCGGAGCCGTTCGAGGTAGAGCCGTCGTTGGTAGTGCCACCAGCAGAGCCATTACCGTCAGCATCGGTCGAGGGCGCATCCATCCTGTCATCGCTGGCATCGTCACTCGAGTCGTCATTCGAATCAGTTGTCGGCGAGGGCGCCGGTGTGGGCTCGGGCTGCACGGGCGTCGCGGCGGCAGCCTCGTCCTCAGCGATATAAACCAAGCAGTCCTTTAGCTCGTTGCGGTAGCGGTTCTTCCAGCCCTCATGATACTGGGGTTGGCTCGAATACTTGGTCGCCACGTTATTGACCACGCTGTTGGAAAGCGCCGTCACAAACTCGCGATCGGACATATCGTTGGAAAGATTCGCCCAGCGGAAAAAGTCCCTGCAGCCACCAGTGCCGCACATGTTGGTAATGCTCCACACCATGCCCTTGACGCAGTCGGCGCGGCCCGAAATATCAATACCCAGGCCGCTCTTGAGCCACGCCTCGGTCACCGCATAGTACGAGTTGTACGCATAAGCATCTTGAAGTGCTGAGAACTCAACAGGATCGGTGTTGTAAGCACCCTGGAAGGCCTCCTGCACAATACGGCCCAACTCGGCGAGCTGGCCGTTCTCGTACATGGCATTGCTCGTGTTGGAAATCTCGCTGCCGCGATCAATCGCATCCTTGAGCATGCTGTACTTGGCAGAATCGTAGTTGTAAACCTGCTTCATAAACGGAATGAGCGACCAGCGGCGATCAAACTGATAGTAACCCAGTGCGTTATAGCCGTCACCATACGAAAATCCCTGGTTGTAGTTACCATGGCTCTCATACTTGGTAAAGTACTTCATCTCGGGAGTCACGTTGACAAACGAAACGCCCTGGACCGACCTCAGCACGCCCGAGAAGGACTGCTGGGTGTAGAGACCCTTATCGATATCGGTGGCATCCGAGGCAACGCCCGGCGTGGGCTCCTCGGCAGCGGCGGGTGCCGGCGCGGAAACGGCGCCAAACGAAAGCGCCAACGTCAGGCCCGCGACAATAGCAGAATGCTTGGGCTGCATAAGATCCTCCCTGCATTGGTGTAGTTAAAGTTCAGTTTGCAAAGATAAAAACAAGTATTGCAGCTCGCCCGTTGTTGCACAACAACCCCTCGGTAAACGGCAACAACCCTCCGCGAAATCTTAAGGAATTAGACAAACTGGTCATCGGGCGCCAACAGAAGCTCGCCGTAACGTTTCGTCAGCCCGTCTCTCAACTGACAGAAAGCGGGAATATAGACGTTCAAGATGCGCTGAATCAAATCTTGAGCGAGCTTGTTGTCATAGATATGGACGTTCGTATTGCGGTCTCTGAGCATATCTAGCCAGGCCGCCTCATCAATAAAGTCGTAGAATCGGTACGACTCCTTCAAGATGGCACGAGGAGACCCCGACGCGGCAAGCGTGGCACCCTCATACTCGAGCAGACGCTTAAGGAGCTTCCAGCTCAGTTCAAATTGAAGATTGAACTTATTAATCAATCCACTCTGAACAAAATCATTGTTGAGATCCTGATTGGGCGCATCCTCAAGATTCGCCAAGGCACTGGCAAAGTTCTCATATTTTTTCATACAGAATCACACCATCCCTGGCAATTTCATCGAGCAATTGCTGCGACAAGGACTCGTCGAGATTGACGACATCTACATCTAAAAGAGTATCAAGACGCTCCTCGATCAAATATGAGAAACGGCCGAAATCCCGACAACCTGCTACGGCGATGTCAATATCGCTCTTGGGTAAGTTGTCGCCTCGAGCACGAGAACCAAACAGCACAACCTTCTCGGCGTCACATTCCCGAGCAAAAACTTCGATTTGTTTGTACACCTTGTCGAGAGATGCCATTTGCAGCCCTACAGCTTAATGTCAAAGTTGATCTCGGGGACGGCGGCCAGGCCGGCCAACGTCACGCCGTCGACATAGTTCTCGATGACCTCGTCCAGGCCACGCCAGAACTTGACGGTGGAGCACAGATCGCTACGGGTGCAGCTGTTGTCAATGCCGTCGCACGCCACCGGGGCAGTGCTGCCCTCGACGGCGCGCAGGATGTCGCCGGCACGCACCTCGGCGGGGTCCTTGGCCATCATGTAGCCACCGCCCTTGCCGCGTACGCTCTTAAGCAGGCCCGCCTTCATAAGCGGACGAACCAACTGCTCCAAATACTTTTGTGAGATATGCTCGCGGTCGGCGACCTCGCGCAGGGCAATCTTGCCCTCGGTGTCACCAAGCGCTGCGATATAGATCATCAGTCGGAGGGCATAGCGGCCCTTAGAAGAAATGAGCATACCTACCCTCCCGTTGTTCCTAAGACAAAACCACCAGGGGCATTTGTCCCAAATCTTATGTACGCGGGGCAAACAAGCCTGATTATTATGTCCCTTATGTCCCGCATCTAAAAAGTCGAGTGGATTAGTCGGGTTTTCCCTTGACTAACGCCGAACCCATAGTAACTTTATTCCGAGAAGATTCCTAGGGTTTAGTACACCTATGAGTACACCATACACAGAGAGGTACAGCATGAGCGCAAATCCGCTGCTTTCTATCGAGGGTCTGACCGCCTCCGTGGACGAGAAGACCATCCTCCACAATGTCAACCTCAACGTCGCCGCCGGCGAGACCCACGTGTTGATGGGTCCCAACGGCGCTGGCAAGTCTACCCTCGGCCACCTGGTCATGGGCGACCCCGTCTATACCGTCAACGACGGCCGCATCGTCTTTGACGGCCAGGACATCACCGAGCTCACCACCGACAAGCGTTCGCGCGCCGGCCTGTTCCTGAGCTTCCAGGCCCCGGTCGAGATTCCGGGCGTGCCGCTGTCGAGCTTTTTGCGCGCCAGCATCGCCGGCCGCCCCGGCCTGGAGATGAAGGGCAAGGAGTTCCGCCGTCGCGTCAAGGAGCTCGCGGCAGAGCTCAACATGGATACCGCCTACCTCAACCGCGAGCTGGGCGTGGGCTTCTCGGGCGGCGAGAAGAAGAAGGTCGAGATGCTCCAGCTCCTGTTGCTGCAGCCCAAGCTCGCCATCCTCGACGAGACCGACTCGGGCCTAGACGTCGACGCCCTGTCCACCGTCAGCCACGGCATGGACGCCTACCGCAAGAGCTGCGACGGCTCCATGCTCATCATCACACACAACACGCGCATCTTGGAGCACCTGGATGTCGACCGCGTCCACGTTATGGTCAAGGGCCACATCGTGCGCGAGGACGACGCCTCGCTCATCCCCTGGATCGACAAGAACGGCTTTGAGACCTTCGAGCGCGAGGCCGCCGAGCAGCGCGCCCAGGCCGAGTCCGCCGCTGCCGAGCAGCAGGCGTAAAGGGGCGACGCAATGACCAAGAACCGCACCGAGGTCGCGGACATCGACCGCAGCCTCTACGACTTCACCTATGGCGAGGAGGGATTCGAGCGCCTCGACGCCGGCATCACGCCCGACATCGTGCGCGAGATCAGCGCAAAGAAGGACGAGCCGCAGTGGATGCTCGACCTGCGCTTAAAGTCCCTCGAGATCTTCAATCGTTTTCCCGACCCGACGTGGGGCCCCTCCATCGAGGGCCTGGACATGGACAACATCGTCACCTACGTCAAGCCCAACACCGACCAAAAGCACGACTGGGAGTCGGTGCCCGACGACATCAAGAACACCTTTGAGCGCCTGGGCATCCCCGAGGCCGAGCGCAGCTACCTGGCAGGCGTCGGCGCGCAGTACGACTCCGAGCTGGTCTACCACAACATGCAGGACACGGCGTCCAAGATGGGCATCGTCTATTCCGGCATCGAGGAGGCCCTGCACGACCCGCAGTGGGAGCCGCTCATCCACGAGAAGTTTATGACGCTCATCCCGCCCACCGACCACAAGTTTGCGGCCCTGCACGGCGCCGTATGGTCGGGCGGCTCGTTTGTCTACGTGCCCAAGGGCACCAAGTTGGACTTCCCGCTGCAGAGCTACTTCCGCCTTAACGCCAAGGGCGCCGGCCAGTTTGAGCACACGCTCATCATCGTCGAGGACGACGCTGACCTGCACTTTATCGAGGGCTGCTCCGCGCCCAAGTACAACGTGGCCAACCTCCACGCCGGCGCCGTCGAGCTCTTTGTGGGCAAGCGCGCGCACCTGCGCTACTCGACCATCGAGAACTGGTCCAAGAACATGTACAACCTCAACACCAAGCGTGCGCGCGTGGACGAGGATGGCGACATCGAGTGGATCAGTGGCTCCTTCGGCAGCCACGTGGGCTACCTCTATCCCATGAGCGTGCTCAACGGCCGCCGCGCCCGTTCGAGCTTTACCGGCATCACCTTTGCCGGCGCCGGCCAGAACCTCGATACCGGCTGCAAGGTCGTACTCAACGCGCCCGAGACCTCGGCGACCGTCGAGACCAAGGGCATCTCCAAGAGCGGCGGCATCCAGACCTTCCGCAGCTCCATCGTTGCCACGCCCAAGGCCGAGGGCTCCAAGGCAACCGTGAGCTGCCAGTCGCTGATGCTCGACGACCAAAGCCGCTCCGATACCATCCCCGCCATGGACATCCGCGCCAAGAATGTCGACATCGGCCACGAGGCCACCATCGGCCGTATCGGCGACGATAAGGTGTTCTACCTGATGAGCCGCGGTATCTCGGAGGAAGAAGCCCGTACCATGATCGTCAACGGCTTTGCCAACCCGGTCTCCAAGGAGCTGCCGCTGGAGTACGCCGTCGAGATGAACAACCTGATCAAGCTCGAGATGGAAGGAGCGATCGGATAATGAAACAGACCACGAACACCGCTGCTACCACCCTTGAGCAGGTCAATGCGATGCCGGCTGCCACTTGGGGTTGGCTCAAGATGAACCAGACCAAGCTCGAGCTCTCTGACGAGCTTGCCGCCGCTCCCGCCGAGGCCGTTGAGGTTGAGGGCTTGGAAGAGCAGTTTGCTGGCACGGCCGACGCGTTCGACGCCGCCATGGACGCCATGGCCGAGCGCTTCCCCGAGCGCCGCGCCTCCGCCCCTGG
>JABLTM010125335.1_pt1 | contig 15977 bp, 17 predicted proteins | sample 7160121 | NCBI WGS metagenome assembly JABLTM01 (sample SAMN14651224, study PRJNA627086) | human gut metagenome | isolation source: feces | host: Homo sapiens
AGATATGCAGATGACATCGTGCTTCTTGCAAAGAGCAAGCGAGCATCAGAAAGACTCTTGGAAAGCAGTACAAAATATCTTGCGGAGAAACTGAAACTTACAGTTAACCGAGAAAAGAGCCGTACTGTCAGCGTGTTTGCAATCCGAAATTTTAAATTCCTTGGCTTTGCATTGGGAAGGAACGGGAAAGGCATTTATGTACGAGTTCATCCGAAGTCATGGAAGAAGTTTAAGTCTAGACTGAAGGAGTTATCATCCCGTAAGCGATGTCAGTCAATCAAGCCAAGCCTTGAGAAAATCAAGGTGTATGCGAGGGGATGGCTTAACTACTACGGAATTGCAAGTATGAAGAACAACATAGATGAGATCAACGGATGGCTCTATCACAGAATACGTATGTGTATATGGAAACAGTGGAAGAAACCTAGAACGAAATATAAAAATCTAGTCAAGCTGGGAATTCCAGAACACTATGCGGCAACAATAGCAAACAGTCGCAGAAAGTATTGGTATATCAGTAATAACAAAGCTGTGATTTGGGCGCTGAATAAAGAGAGACTGATAAACAGTGGCTGTTATGATCTAGCCACGGCATATCAGTCTGTGCACGTCAACTATTGAAAGCGCCGTATACCGAACGGTACGTACGGTGCTGTGAGAGGACGGCGGTTAATCACCGCCTCCTACTCGATTGCAGACGTATCCGTTCTATTACGCCATTCAAAGCTCTGGCTTTGATCACTTGAAATTCCTCATCCGATAATCCCAATTCCATATTCTCCAGTTCTTTTTCTTCTTCTGATGCTATTTCTTCAAATTCACGTCTGATCAGTTCGGCAAATTCATCCATTTTCTTTCCCCCGAACTATGTATTTATTTCATTATAATTTATCCGTACCAGATACTCAATCAAAAACAATGTATTTTAACAAAAATGTCTTTTTATGTCGTAAAATGCAGGAAATAACTGTTTTTGTCCAGAAATTCTTTCTGTTTTCAAATTCACACACACTATAAGTAAGAAACATTTGAAAGGAGAAAGAAGTATGAGCGTAGCGATGAATGAACAGGAGACTGTAATCCGTTTTGGACGTGACTCCGAGGAATGTGAAATTTACACGTCTGACACAACCGTAATGACAAAACTTGATAAACTTGCCAGTAAAAACAATGATAAGGCTCCGTTATGGAAATTAAAAGAAGAGCATCGGACCAAAGCAACTCATGAACTGGTAGGAAAGACATACACAACCAATAAGAGGCTGATTTCTTTCCGAGCGGGTATTGTCGAACGTGAAATGACGGAGGAACAGCGCAGAGAGACAGCAGAGCGTCTGCGGAAATGGCGGGAAAATAATAAGACAGAAGAAACGGAAGAGACAGAAATAGATTAAGATATGGAGGGATGAAATAATGATGTTCTCTAAGATTTTCGAAAAAATCGGAAAACAGCCTATGAATGTAATGGATAATACAGAAGCTTTTGTGTATATCAGAGACAAGAAATATGCAATTACAGGAATGCGTTATGAAAAAGGGAAACTGGTTGGCTTCCAGATGAATGAAAAAGAGGTTCTGGAGGTCAAATAATAATGGGAATGTCACTTGCAAATGTAGTAATATGGACATATTTCTAAAGAAAAAGAAGAATAGGAGATTAACAATGATTCAGACAATACATCTTATAAATGTTACAAAAAAAAAGAAAAAAATATTAGTTACCGCTAATATTGAGTTTGATACCCTGCAAACTGAAGAAGATGTTCAAAATGCGTTCGAAGAGGTTCTTCCAAAAGCATTAAAAGTCACTCAGAAAAAACCGAATCAAACTGCAGCTAATTTTTTACAGACTGCAATGGCGATGGTAAATGAACGATATAAGGATATAGTGTATCTGAGTGTTAATGAAGACAGAAGAAAAGGGAATCCAAAAACTGCGATTAATTTCAATTTCAAAATTCACTAATTTCAACATGCATGACATCCGGCATCGGACGAATCTCTATGATGATTATCCATAAAAAGCAACCAATAATAAGACCAGATTACATATTAATAGTGATCTGGTTTTTTCGTGCAAAAATTTTGTCCAGAAATTCTTCTTTCTTTTTACATCTGACACACTATCTATAGCGAGTAAAAAGAAAGGAAAATTCTGCAGACCACTTGCAGATGGTGAAAATTATGAATAAAAAAGAAATTTTGGAACTGCGAAAAACATTCCGGCCGGAAAACTGTAACATCTCCCGGATTGCTACCTGTTATGTTACTTCTGAAAAAGAAAAGATTCTTGAAAAATCTCAGGCATTTCTGTCCCTCCCGGAAGAGGAAGCTTTTAAGTATTTTGATATATTAAAGCAGGCACTTTCCGGAACCGTTGGGAAAAATCTCTATACATTAAAAACTAACAGCATCCATCCAGCAGATGAATCCCCCCAGAAACTAGAAACACTGCGGAAATATCATATGAATGATGAAGGTATGCTGACAGATCTCTTTGATTCCATCATTGGATCCTATGATTCATCTGAAAATTATCTGATCATTGTTGTAAATGGACTCTATGATATCCCTGGGGTGACTTCCGACGATCAGGAATTGGAAGATGCCTCTGATGAAGTGTATTCTTATATTTTAACCTGTATCTGTCCGGTAGAACTGGATGAACCCGGATTGTCTATCGACTGTACAAAGCCGGCTATTCTGGATAAGGAGCGTGATTGGATGGTGAAAAGTCCTGTTAATGCTTTATTATATCCGGCATTTACAGACCGGGCTACCGATATTCATCATGCATTATACTTTGCAAAAAAAGCCGAAAATTCACAGGATGATTTTTTAAAGGAACTGATTGGATCAGAAATGATGCTGTCCGACAAAGAAGAGCATGAATGGTTTCTGGATACATTAAATCACGCACATGAAGAACAGATGCAATTAGAAACAGCAAAAGAAATCCACACAAAATTAGTTGAAAAATCTTTGGAAAAAGAAAACCTGCCTTCCGCCGGCATGTTAAGCAAAAAAGAACTGCTGCAGGTAATTGATAAGGAATTAAATGCGGATCAAGTAAAAGACATTGACGAAGACTACGATAAGACCGTAGGAAAAGAAAATGACATTACAATTAAAAATCTGGTCAATCCGAAGAAAATGGTAATCCAGACAGGTACTGCAAAAGTAGAAATTGACAGTGACTATGCAGATATGGTTGAAACCAAAAGAATTGACGGACGGTTATATCTGGCAGTCCCACTGACTTCTAACGATATTTTGGTTGACGGATGTGCAGTCAGAACAGAGGCATTATCCGATTAGGATAAGCTTTCTGTCACACTATATATGAGAGAGTGAATAAACGTCATGAACCCCCTATTCAGTTTTCTATATCAAACAAAGTGAAGAATCCTCTCTGTTTGATTGGTTGCAATCACTTTCTCACTAAATAACCGGCATGGACATTGTACGTCTTCATTTTTTCTTATATCCATGCCGATAAAATAAAAAACAGGAGGCATTTTATGTCAATTTATAATAAAGTAAGTGAACTGGAATGGTATCTTTGCCAGAAAGCTCTTTTAAAAGAATTTCTTTCAAAAAATGCATATGAAAAATATTTATCGGATCTTGATCGTTTTCATGCGGAATGGGAAGGACTTCATGAACCAAAAATTGTAGAAACAGAGAATAAAAGTGCGCTTGCGGTTTACAGCCCGATCAATGCAATGCTTATTCTTGCCCCAGGTGCAGAACTGAATCTGCCACTTGGGTATGTCCTTCCGAAGGACTTCTTGTGGATGCAGATTTATCCAGATACCTTGTTATTCTCAGAAGGGAAAACTTCTGGAACAGTGAAGGTAAACGGATCTATTTTGAAACTTACGAATATATCTGATGAATCTATCCAGCTCCCGTTATGTAAAGAAGCAGCAATCGGGCTTGGAATGACGAAAGAGCAGCGGGATAACTATCAGAAATATGAACGTTTTCAACTTGTTGAACTTCATCCAGAGAATCCATTACCGGAACTTGGCTTCTATCTGCCTGGAATTTATAAATCTGGATTAGAGGGAAGTGATTACATTCCATCGAATTTCTATATGACAGTAAGTAAAAAACAGCAGGTGCGCTTTATGATCCACCGTAAAAATGGAATTACCTGTGATCCGTCATCTGATCCTATTTTAGATATTATTACTGTTGATGATATCTGGAAATATTCTGTAAAGCAGACCGCTGACGAAGGGCTTCCATATGACGTTCAGAAATTGTTTGAGCAGAAGTGGAAAGCGATTGCAGGCAAGAATGGAAAGGAAGGAATCCGTTATCCATTCAGTACATATTACAAAAATAGAACTCCATAGAGGAAAAGAGCCGGAATGCTTTTATGCATCCGGCTTTATTTCTTTTGAATTCATGCATTCTTTATGTAGAACAAATTATACAGAAGAAAGGAGGAGATCATTCAATATCTGTAATGTTCCAATCTATCAGAAACAGGGAGTGTATGATATGAAAATCTATCAAGATCCCGGAATACAAACTATTTACAGAAAGGAATAACAAGTCCTCGGTAAACCGAGGTTGTATTAAGAAGCTAAAGTAAACGAAGTTAATGCAGAAAACAATAGGGAAGTGAGTTCGATGAAAGACTCGATTAAAGTATGCTAAAAAACGCTCGGCACTATTGTTATCCACGATACATATGGATTTGTAACGTGGTGTTATGTCAAAAAAAGAATTAAAAGTATGTTGGTTATCTGCAGGCGTATCCAGTTTTATTGCCGGATACTTAAAAAGAGACTCTATTGACCTTTACATTTATATTGATATTGAGAACCAGCATCCCGACAGTATGCGTTTTATTAAAGACTGTGAGAAAATACTTGGAAAAGAAATCCAGATCTTAAAATCTCCTTACCGGAATAAAGAAAATGTGATTCGTCAGTTCCGGTATATCAACGGTCCAAGTGGCGCAAAATGTACGGAAATTCTAAAGAAAAGAGTTCGTAAAGAATGGGAAATGGAACACAGGGAATACCAGATCACATATGTATGGGGATTTGATATGGATGAACGGCGCAGAGCCGAACGCATCTGTGAAGCTATGCCGGAATTCAAACATGAGTTTCCATTGATTGAAAAAAATCTGACAAAACAGGATGCTCATGCGATCACAGCACGATTACATGTTAAGCGTCCTGTCACATATGATATGGGATTTCAGAACAACAATTGTATTGGATGTGTCAAGGGAGGCATGTGGTACTGGAATCAGATCCGCAAATATTTCCCGGAAGTATTCCAGACAATGGCCGAATTGGAAAGAGAAATCGGTCATAGTTGTATCAACGGTGTCTTCCTCGATGAATTAGATCCGGAACGCGGGCGAAAAGAGGATGAAATATCCTTTGACTGCGGTATTTTCTGTCATTTATTTTTCTTGGAAAACCAGGAAGGCCAAAAAGACGAACCGACAAAAGAGGAGTAATTACGGGTATTTGTAAAATCGGATAGGCAGCAACCTGTCCGATTTTATTTTTTTATGCATCCTTCACTCTTTATTTAGAACAATTATCACAGAAGAATGGAGGGATAAAAAATATCTGTGGTGTTCAATAAAATCAAGGAGAATCCAATAATGAAAAAGTATTTAGAAAATGATGAGGACGTAGAAATTTTAGAAACATGGAAAGACTTAAAAGAATATCTTACATTTCGAGCAAAACATGATGAATGGGTACAGCCATTTATCAATGAACTTGCTGCCATTGGTATTCCAAACCATCCTTTATTTTTCCAGACAAACTGCACAAATCTGTCCGTACAGAAAAACGGATACCGGCTTGATGTCAAAGATATCGACTATGAGGATCCAGAAAATTTAAGCTGTATTGAAGATACGGGTCTTTTCTTAGTGTTTCCGTACAAAGATTCCATGGCCGTATATCCAACAAGACGGATTGCTTATCCATCCATCTGTAAGCGTGGCGATGATGATTCAATGGTAATGGCCCGGTTTGATCCTAAAGCCAACAAGCAAGTCCTGCCAATCAACGAAAAAGCAGATCGTCTGACAAGAGACTTTCAACTTTTTTCAGATAACTGTAAAATTTTACTCCGAGACGGAAAGGTAAGTGCTGTTCTTTCAAAGGAATACGTTATCCTTCCTGCTGACAAAATGATATCTATCCTGGAGAACCAGTTAAAACAGGACCATCCGGATTTTACTTTCAACCGTGGTCAGGTCAGCCACGAATATTTGATGGTAGAATATCTGATGAATGACGAGGAAATGGAACAGTCATTCCGCCTGAAATTAAACGATGCCGGTGCTGATATCTCTGAATTAAAAGCAGGCATACGTTTCTCTACATCCGACATTGGTGCGAGCAAAGTGTATGCGTCTGTATTTTATGATGCCGATGGCGTCCGTACTACATGCAATTCCGGAATAGCCCTTGAACACAAGGGTGAAGCTTCGCCACAATTATATGCTGAAAGCTGCAAGCAGCTTGGCATGGTTTTTAAGGAGTCCGAAGAACTCATTGAAAAACTTGGAAATATGAATATTTCAGATGTTGCCGGAGTCGTACAGGAAATCAGAGAAAATTACAGCATTTTCCCGAAAGGAATCTCCGAAAAAGTGGAAGCGGAGCTTCGGATCCAGTACCCAGGCGGCGGTACGGCCATTGATGTCTATCTGGCACTCAATGATATCATACAGAGATATTCCGAAGAAAATAAAATTTCTCCAACCAGATATCTGAATCTGTCAGAACAGGTAGCAAAATTAATGCATCTGCCATTTGAAAGAATCGATCAGGGTGAAGAGTGGAAAAAAATATAATTTATCTGAATAATTGAACAAACAGATTTCAAAAAGGAACTATTACAAAAGTTGATGAATCATCTTCTGGAGCAATAGTTTCTTTTTTTATTTTTTTCTATAAATTCCACACTACTCATAGAACGTAATCAATGAAGAGAAGGAGTGAAAAAAATATTTCAACACGTTCGAATATGATTATCGGAGGAATTATTTATGATACAGGATTGTTATATTGAAGAAATCAAGGATATTGTCAAAGAGAAAAAGTTGCACATGTCAGAACAAGAATTATATTTTGCTGAAAGAGAAATGCAAAAGAACATTATAGAATACAACATGAAGATATATGCAGCTGCCTTGAGTGCAATTGAAAGAGTAACTACTTATCACTTTCCGGAATTGCATCCAGAAGAAAAAGAACAGCTTACAATAGCAACAATTCTTTCGGAAATCCGTGAATGTTTGAGTTCTTCAAATTATATTTCACATTTTAGATCTGCAAATTCGGTAGATTCTATTGTACTGAAAATGAAAAATGGACAGGAATATGTCCTTTCAATCAGAGAAAACAAGTAATTTTACAGGAGGAAATTTAGATGTTCGGATATAGCATTAAAGAAGTTTTGGAAGATAACTCAATGGATATATACATGATCATGGAGGCTCTGGATACTCAGAAGATTCACTGGTATTTGAAACGCAAAGGATCAAATAAATTAACAAATGCGTGCTATGCAGTCAGGAATCCGAATTGCGATAATTATCTTTGGTTCGCTACTTTTAGAGATTATTTAAAGGGACGGAAAATCATCAGAAATCATAAAAAGGAAATGGCAAAATTGAAAAAGTGGCTGCAGGAAGAAATTCAGAATGGAAATCTGACATCTACCTGTGTTGTAACACCAGATGATCGCAAGAATGAAGATTGTTGTGATTATTGGGGAGCCGGCTTTGCCTGGTATAAAAACTACGGCGTAGAATATAATTTCTGCGTTGATGGTGAAGAGAATGCCAGTGCCATATACTTGATGAGATATAATCCGAATATGGATTACATGGAAACTGATCACGATAAATATATTCATTACGAAATTAATTTCGAAGAAAAAGACTGGAAGGAACGGTTCCTGGAGAAAATGGGACTGGTTCTTCTCAATTATTACTCCGAAGAATGTGCGTGTTAGAAAAGTTAGAAAATCTATAAAAATGGCCGAGAGAAATCCCGGCCATTTTGTATTATATGTATTCTTTCACACTATTTATAAGTGCAAATGATTGATGAAAGGGAGGGAAAATAATTATCACTGCACAAAAAATAAGGAGAATTACTGCTGATGGACGAAAAATTTATGAAGGTATTAAGGGAGCAGCAAGAGATACAGCAAAAAGCTGCCCGGATTCTACACGATACTGAAAAAATGAAAGAAGAAGTACAGAACAAATTAGAATCGTTAAAAAGAAAAGTGGAGAATGATTTTAAGAATATTGGAGAATTCCTAAAAGAAGCTAACGTTCAATTTGCAACTTATGAATACATATTTCAGGAAGATGATTGTAAAAGAATCCAAATAAATGAACAAAAATATCAGACATGCATTTATGTTGTGGTCAATCAACACAAAATATATCTTGGTCCGAGTAAAGCAGAAGACGAAAGCTGTTTTCATTTTTTATATAAAACCGGGATATGCGCCTGGGATAGTTGTACGGATTCTATCACGACTAATTGTTCCATGTACATTTGTACGCATTGGAAGTCCATTTACACATTCATCCAAAATAATTTAATAAAAAACGTCCAAAAAAATAATCAAACAATACTGCAGGAAACTCTGAATAAACGAGATATCGTTTACCGTAAGCTAGAAGAACTAAACCATACACAATAGGAGGCTATTATGGCAACATGTATAACGAAAGCACGATCAAATTATTTTTCAGTAACTGATGTCCCTGCATTTCTTACTATAATGCAGAAATGGGAAAAGGACTTCGGCATTAGGATAATGAAGAAAAGAATCGATGAGGATCAAACCGTATATGCATTCAGTTACGAAACAACGAGCGTCAATATCAACGATGCTCTTTGTGATCTCCAGAAGATTTTGCCAGAATGGGAAGCGGTTATCAAGCAGGAAATTGCTTACGAGCAGTCGTTAAACGGCATGATGAGATATGTGATTGGAAAAGCAATAATTATTACATACAATACCGTCGACACCTTGGACCTTTCCATGCTTGCATTACAAAGAACCCGTAAAATACTTGCAAACGCAAACTTTGACGCAATGATGAATTATTAAAAAGGAGAAATTTTATGTTATCAATTCAGCACATTTTACACAGCTTATACACCTATGATATGACCTATTTACATCGTTACGGCGCATCTGTCGTATATCCGGATGCCATCCGTGCTTATACCAACGGCAGTCGAAAATACAGCCATTTTGAACATGTTTTTCGAGACAAATATTATTATATGGTCTTTCCATTATCGATGGATGCTCCAAGAAAGATCATTGAAGAGCATATAAAAGAAGTAAAAGAAGAAATCGAAGCAGAAATCCCATCCGAATTTCAATCCGAAATTTTGAAGCCATGTGCTATAGGTGAGGATACCAGTTTGACTTTGTTCTGCAAGACAAATACAGATCTTCCGGAGAAAATGTATACAGGAATTGTAACACATTTAAAGCAGGATATTGCTTTTGATAAGTTCATTCGGATGCACATTGACTGTTCAAAAAAGCTTCGAGACAAATTCGTTTTCCAGGAAAGAAAAATGGATGGAAGCGGTGTCCGCCGGCTTATTACAGAAATAGAGCAGTATGGCATCTACGCATTGGCATTTTTGATTTTCAAAGAAAAAGGAATCTTATGCAATCAGTCATGGCTTTCCGAGAGGATCAAGCCAATTCTTGATAGAGATTATTCTGCCGATCTTTCAGATACAACTTTTTCATATATGAAAATAGATACAAAGATTGAGCAGTATATCACCAATCAGGATTGGTCGCATCTGGATGATGGTCCCATTACTTTTAGTGAATACAAAAAACTTTTACGATGACTTATCGGAATATATAACTGAATTTCAGGCAACTCCGTTTTATTCGACATCGGAACAGAAACAGGATATGGATCTTTTTATCCAGAAATTAGAATGCATTAACTATGCTTTATATGGCACAGATAAACTCTCAATGTCAGATTCGATCGTCGAACTCATGGCAAAAGAATATATGTCATTTTGTGATTCCATTCGCAACACTCAGATGTATTTTGAGGGAATCAATCAGACTGCAGAAGCAACCATGCAGTTTTTAGTATACCTTGCATTTAAATATACACAAAATAAGAATTTATTAAGCAGGGGTGTGGATGAAGAAAAATTGTATATTGTTTCTCAAGAACTTTCCGTAATCAATCAACATGCATATCGAGCAAAAATTACAGAGCTTCGGAATCTTATGCGAAGCAAAGAACCTGGATATATTGATTTTCATATGTTTTCGGAAACATCACCAAAAGAATACCTTGATGTGATAAGAGTTACAACCGGATGCTATGGATCTAATGAAAGTGTATACTTTCTAAATCTGGTACGGTTATGCGCTTATACGAAAAAAGAAATTAAGAAAGTCATCCTCTCTACAAAGAGTTATACGGAAAAGGATTTGGTTGATCTTCCTACTATCATTGATCAGTGGAAGAACGAATATCGTTCTGACCGGTCATTAGCATGGCCAACCTTATAAATGCAGTAGAAAAGCAGCTGGGATAAGATCCAGCTGTTTTTTATTTCTATTCCTTTCTTTCATTCTATAAATAGAACGAATTTTCATGATGAAAGGAGGATAAGAATCTAAATATCGTTCAAATTTATAAGAAAGGAACTTCAAATGATAGGAAACAGTGAAACATGTGCAGCATGCAAATGCAAAAGGCATTGTGAAGATTTTGTAATGCCAAACAGTACCCGTTGCAAGTGTAACTTTATGGATCATCTCCGCAGGAAACGCTGGAGAAGAATCCGGAGGATTTTCAGATGAAAAAAGAACAAAATCATCAAACAAAAAGGAGTTCCAGACATCGGAAACATCTTCGACAGGTCATAGCCGAGATGGATGCAGACAGGGACTCATATGTAAAGCAGTGGGAAAATGAACTGCTTTACGAACAATACCATGAATAAAGGAGAAAACAGTATGAACAAAGTAATTTTAATGGGAAGATTAACGAGAGATCCAGAGGTAAGATATTCACAGGGAGAGAATTCTTCTGCAATTGCGAGATATACATTAGCTGTAGACCGCAGATTCAGACGTAACAATGATGGAGAGCAGAGTGCAGATTTTATCAATTGTGTTGCGTTTGGAAGAGCTGCTGAATTTGCTGAGAAATATTTCCGCCAGGGACTGAAAGTTATCGTAACAGGCCGTATCCAAACTGGAAGCTACACCAACAAAGATGGTCAGAAAGTATATACAACGGATGTTTTCATCGAAGAACAGGAATTTGCTGAAAGCAAGAGCAATCAGGGAAATAATTCTTCCTCTGCAGCTTCGGTTGCGAAACCGACACCAAATCCGAATCCAAGTGCTCCTGATGACAATGGCTTTATGAATATCCCGGATGGATTAGATGAGGAATTACCATTTAACTAGGAGAATCTTTATGGACGAATTAATGAGAATCGCAAAAGAACATCACTTTACAGCTGATCAGCTGATTCAGGAGGCAGAATGTGTAGAAGAATATGGAGAATGGCAGCATATACTTCTTCTCGGTTATTCTGCGGATATGCTTCGAAATGCAGCTGAGAAATTACAGTAAGATTGAACGATAAAAAGGTAGGATATTTCCTGCCTTTTTTATTTCTCCATTAATAATACACACTATTTGCAGATAAATTAAGCAGAAGAAAGGAGTGCTAAATTCTATCTGCATATCTCAAGTCAATAACCCACGACTAAAGTCGCGGGCTTGTAATAACAAGTCAGCACTTTAACTGCTGGGTAATTGAGCAGAGACGTGATGTCTGCGTTCCGCACGGATGGCACTCCGGGATTTTTCCAGTCCCGAACACTGCAGAGCAGACACCAAGTCTTGGAAAACAGTTTTACCGTTATGCACAGGCTTACCACCAACACAGGGATACCGTTTATCCCTGAGAAACTGCATGACACACCAAGAAAGGAGGCATCTGATGCCGGAGTTTATCTACATATTGGGCATGGACGGGAAACCGCAAATGCCGACAACCAGAAGGAGACATGTACAAAAGTTACTGAATACCGGCAGAGCACGCATCGCCGAGCATGTTCCTTTTACGATACAGTTACTTTACAAGAATGACCCCATCCTCCAGCCGGTCATGCTGGCAGAGGATCCGGGACGGACAAATATCGGGCTGACAGTTCTTTCCCTGAAAGGGGATCTGCTGTTATCAGCAGTCACCGAGACCAGAAACAAGGAGATCACAAAGCTCATAGACAAACGCCGGGCATGCAGAAGGACCTCCAGAAATGGGGAGCGGAAAGCAAGACAGCGGCGAGCCAAAAGATTCGGCACTACGCTGAAAGCCGGGATGCTCATGCGGAAGCTTCCCAAATATGATACCGATAAGTTCGTTACATGCAAACTGATCCGGAATACAGAGTCAAAGTTCTGCAACCGGAAACGTCCGGACGGATGGTTAACGCCATCTGCAAGACAGCTTGCGGATACGCATATCAACCTGATCCATAAGATGCAAAAATACCTGCCGATCACAGATGTTGCATTTGAAGTGAACCGGTTTGCTTTTATGCTTTTGAAAGATCCGTCCGTTTCCGGAGTGGATTTCCAGAATGGGCTGTTAAAGGGATTCGATGATCTCCACGATGCAGTCTGTGAATTGCAGGATGGAACATGTTTGTTGTGCAATAGAAAGATCGAGCATTATCATCACATCATTCCAAAATCAAAAAACGGGTCGGATACCATTGACAACATTGCCGGCCTCTGCAGGTGCTGCCATGACAAAGTTCATAAAAACGAAAAGGAAGCACAAAGGTTGCAGAAAAAGAAGAAAGGCCTGAATAAGAAATATGGCGCATTGAGCGTTTTAAACCAGGCCATCCCATTTATCTGCAAACGTTTGGAAGAGGAATTTGTGGCAGAGCATGTTTTTTACTGTACTGGAAGAGAGACCGCTGCTGTACGTAATTCCTTTGGCTATCAGAAAACAAAGGATAATCAGCTTCATGAAGTCGATGCCTGGTGCATCGGGATTCTGGCATTAGGCAAGATCCCGAAAACACTTCCGGATTTCAGCTATACCTGTCGGATTCGGCAGTTCCGGAGACAGGACAGGAGCCGGATCAAAGCACAGACAGAGAGAACCTATAAACTGGAAGGAAAAATAGTTGCAAAGAACCGGAAGAAACGTACCGAACAGAAGACCGACTCTCTGGAAGACTGGTATCAAAAACAGACAGCTTTATACGGACAAAAGGAAGCAGACCGCATGCGGAGCCGGCTGACAGCTGCCAAAAGGCAGAGACGTTACAATGCCCCATCACGCATCCTGCCGGGCACAGTGTTCTTATATGACGGGAAACGTCATGTTTTAAGCGGACAACTGACAGGTGGAAAATATTTCCGTGCAGTAGGAGATGCGAAGACAAACTATCCTGCTTCCAAATGCAGGATCGTCAGAAAAAACGAAGGCTTGGTATTTATAAGTCAAGTCATCACAGAAAGGGTGGCTGTATCTCATGGCTAAAGTCACGAGTCTTAGCCACCAATTAATAAATCTATGATAGGAGTATTACTTATGACCAAAGAATTGATCCAGCAATTAAAAGAAACCGATCCGGATACCTATAAACAATACAGACTGGAATACATGAAATCTCTGTTCGATTTAAAGAAATTCCAGTTCCTGTTCTTGAAGAACAATCAATCCAGGACATGGACGGAAGACTATATGAAAAATCTTTTAAGTAAGCGGAACGATTTACTATTCGACCCGTCTGAAATCTATCATGCCTCGCTTTCGGCAATCTACAATGATGAATTCTTTAAAGACAACTATTATTCGTTGGACGAATTTCTCCTTAAAGAAAAAGCAGACAGGGACTATCTTAAAGAATTATCAATAAGCGATCTTTCTAAAGCTGTACAGATGAAATATTCAAAGATCTGCCCAATATATTTTTTAAATCAGGCAGAAAAAATATCGTTTGATGTTTTAAAAAACGTATATCAAAACATTCCAGATTATTTAATCCCTAAAAATTGCAAATATTTTGAGCGAGCTTCAGCAGAAGAAATTTTGGCTTTGATTCGTTCAAATCCTTTTAGTCTGCAAAGTATTCCAGATCATTTAATAACTAAACAATATGTATATCACTATTTAGGGCTAATGATAGCAAATGAACGAGATGAATATATTGATCAATACGTAAAAATCCCAATACGTTTTCGGGACCAGAATTTTTATGAGTCATACTGTATCGTTAACGGATATAATTATATGCTGATTCCACCAGAAAAATTTGATACTTACGTATCTGAGAAATTAATCCGATATACAATTGCAACACAGAAATCCTATGTTGGATTTCTGCATTTGGCTCATGCATTATCTATCAGAAATTATCAGGTCCCAGAAGATATCTGGCTGCAATTATGCTACCATCATTTTGCCTGTATGGATTATGTGCCCAAAGACTTGAAGACAGAGCAGTTCTTTGAGAAATTAATGGCTATGGAAGGATTCCATTTTTCCATGTTTGAGCCGGAAATGACGGATGTGCAGCTGATTACCTGTTTAGAGAACAGCCGGCATATCGACAGTGATAAAATAAAAAAAGCAAGGAAAGTCTGGACACCGGAACTTTTGGAAGCCATTGCAGCAAATTGTACGTATCCATTAAAAATCATTCCAAAGAAATATGTTACACTGGAACTTGTTAAAATCGGATTAAAAAATGAACGGCATTACTTATCCGATGTTCCAAAGGATTATCTCTCAAAAGAATTATGCATTTATGCCTATATCCATCATCCATTCCGGACAATGGAGGTAATTCCCGACGAATTCAAAACTCCTGATTTCTATGCGGAGATCATAAAACATGGTGAATTTTATCCAAAAGATATTCCAAATGAATATTTGACGGAAGAAGCATTGATACAATATGTATCCAGTAAAAAGTGCTATGGATTAGATGATATACCGGATCCATGGAAGACACCCCCGGCAGTAATGAAAGCTTTTTCTGACTATCACATTGACCGTTATATTTATCCGGATGAAGAACACTGTGAAAGAGCATGCGAAAGGGCCGAAAAAATCGAAAAACGCTCATTGGAATATATTCTTTCCAAATGTGAAATCCAGCCATCCAAATATGTCTGGGATGTCATCTGTAATTCACGAACCGGAATTCATGCAATTAAAAATCCAACAAGAGAAATGTGGCGAGCATCCATTCAGGAATTTCCGGAAAACATACTGGAAGCACCAGAATGGTTCCTGCAGACAGATTCTTTAACGATAGTTTCCACATCAGAAAAACACATTGATGAGAAAAAGAAAATAGAAGAAAAACTGGAACGGGCTGCCGAACAATCCAGTCTGGATAATCAGATGTCTATTTTTGATTTATTTCCTGATTTCTGATATGCATAAAAAAATACAGTTCTACTTTATGTAGGGCTGTATTTTATTTTGTCCAGAATCACGGCTTCATTGTTTTTTCTATCATTCTATTAATAGAGTAGATAAAGAAAGGAGCTGTCTAAGCTTGAAAGAAATCATAACAGCCATTGCAGCATCTGATACAAAAACAATTCTTCATGTTGTGCATTATAAGCCGGAACATGAAGTCATTGGTGTAATTCAGGTTCTGCATGGTATGACGGAACACATAGGCAGATATAAAGAATTTGCCAAATTTTTTACCGATAAAGGATATGCTGTTATAGGACATGACATGATCGGGTATGGAAAAACAAAATCTTATGGAATGAAAGAAACTTATCTGGAGCATTGGGAAGATGCTGTGACGGACATCGAATCCATAAGAAAATTTATACAAGAAAAATATCCGGAGAAGAACTTTTTCATCCTCCAGTTTATGCACATTGG
>JABLTM010018004.1_pt1 | contig 15850 bp, 20 predicted proteins | sample 7160121 | NCBI WGS metagenome assembly JABLTM01 (sample SAMN14651224, study PRJNA627086) | human gut metagenome | isolation source: feces | host: Homo sapiens
TGCGAACCACTAAACACATAAAAAGCAAACAGATAATTGAACTTAGAAAACATATGGCACTATTGAAAATGGTTTTGCACCTTGTCAATGCTATATACTATAAATTAGGAAATGATTATTGCAAAGCAATAAAAAATAACATTACATCAATAATAAAAATTGATCCTGAATATGCCGTAAAATATTATCACCCTTTATTTATTAATGATAATGCTGATTAGAAATCACTGAAATCAAAAGTGCTTTCCATGGATGAAAGCATATGTGATGTTGATGATGTTATCAGCTCGATAAAATCATCAACGCAGACCCAAGAGGACAAAATTAAATCACTTGAGTCATTGAAAGAAAATATTAGTGAATACATTTCCGATGTTGTGACTATTGACTAAAATGCGGCTGATGCTATCAATAAAAGCAAAAATGACTTTTAAGAGAAATATGAGTACTTAAAGCCGGATATTGAGAAAAGCTGGTTGGAAGAAAAAGTAGATAACGCTTGTGAGTGGTGCAAGGAGCATTGGAAAGAGATTCTCATCACAGTAACAATTGTAATAGGAGCAGTATTAGCTATAGCAATGGTAACAAGTGTTTCAAAGCTAGCTAATTTTGGAACTAGCAATCAATTATTAATTAACATTCCAAGAACTTTTGAATTTACATCAGGTTTATCAAGTCTATTTTCATTAAATGGAAGCATCATAAATTGGTTAAAGGAGAAGTGATAATTGAAAATGCATATGGAATTTGTAACAGTAGGCAAAGCAAGTAGCGATAAAATTCATGTAAAATATAATGATAAAATAGCAACATTTCATGGAGAAATAGGAATAGATTATTTTTTGGTGCTTGCTAATAAAATAGAGTGGTATCCAAATAAAAAAGCAACAATTAATGAAAAAATAGAATTGATGACTATAGCAAACAAAACCTTTTTGGGTGAGAAACGGTTGTATTTTATAGCAGATGATGCAATATGGTTTGATTGGAAAGGTTCTCCATTAATTGTTATAGAAAATAATATTATAAAATCAATAAAAATATCATGTGTTTGTGAAGTACTAGCTGAAGTTGATGAGTTTAACGATATTTCCGATTTTTGTTATCTAAAAAAATATATTGCTGAATTAAAAAAAGCAAAGAAACTTTGTAAAAAACACTCCATTAATAAGTATGATGGTTATGGACATAAAAAATTTTATTATAAGTGTACAAAATGTAGAAGTGTTTGGGTTTTAACAGAACCTGACGGCAATTTTAACGGAAGATTGGAAAAACTATAGGTTTATAGCTTTAGACACGAAAAAATATATGATCAATTATATTTCCAATCAAAAGTGTGGAATTGAAAAAATAAGCAGTAAAATAGCGGAATATATTTTACGTTTTGATAGTGCTGATAAGAGTAAGTACGTTTTTTTACGATAAGTATGAATACTTAAAAACCGGATATTGAGGATGGAGAATGGCGAGATCATGTATGAGGCTTTCAGAGATGCGACTGACGGAACTGCAGGGTGGTCATTCTCAGATGAGACTTACATAGCAACATTAGACTGGAAGGAGAAACAATAAATGAAAAAAGTCATCAGCCTTATTTCGAGCTTAGCATTGGTGATATCTCTGAGTAGTTGTGTCATTAAAGAAACGCCTATCATAAACGGTGTTGAGTATAAATACAACGATCAGTTCTACGCAGATACGGTAGATCAATTATTGACATACATAGACGATGGGGATAAAGACGGCGTAAAATCCTTACTGTGTAACGGTCTGAAAAATTCAGATGGTATTGACGCTGATATACAAGCGCTGATTGATGGATTTGAAGGCGATATAATTCGCACGACAGAGTATGAAAAGGATACTGTGAGCGCCAGTTCTTCAGGAAAAAATTATACCAGTGCTTTTCTTTCCAAATCATTTTATATTATCACGGATAAGCAAAAATATGGGGTATATATAGCAGTTTGTCCCATCGATGAAAAGCATGATGATGGGGAAGATCTGGTCGGCGTTTATAACATATCCATAAATACTTTGGATTATGAGTCCGGTGATATCGAGTGTAATACTGCCAATACTATTGAAATTGCAGACCATAACTGCTGCGTTGCTTCCGGTTATGGCGACAGCAGCAGTTATATAGTGGCTCAGACGGGCAATAAGTACGAAGTTATAGATATTTACAGGATAATCAATCCACAAAGTATTGTAAAATATAATGATATAACCGCATGGAACAGCAGAGATTTTCTGAGCTTTAAGGAAAAATTCGGCGCTCCGTATGCCGAATCTCTTGACAATGACAAGGAACATGTTTTAGCCGATGTATATATGTATGAAATTTCAGATAGCAATAAATATGCGATCGTGGCTGTTGGCAGAGATGACGGCTCGATCAATGCGCTGTCTGTTAAGGATATAGACAGCCGTTGGAGCGAAGATAATAAATATGAATATATTTTAGAAAATGAATAGATTAAAGGCAAGGAATTAAATAACAAATGAGCAGCGAAATAATCGGAACAAAATTCAAGTACACGGTATTAACATTGACACCGTTTTCTTCACACCATTTATGCACTGTAAGTCCGCTACTTTCCTGTGCCTGGATCTGGGCTGACCATTCAGTCAGGCGAAATTCGTTCTTTACCGTTGCAATCGTTGTTTTCATTATCATTATCTTTATCTCCACATCTAATTTGGTCTAAGCAGCTCTATAAACTTTTTGAGATTGGGTAATTTACTCTATGTAGTTGCTTGAAGTTTATTATACTTCTTTAGTCATCGGTGGGGTATATGCGGAGGGTTTGACGGTTACATTCAAATTCACAACGACAATGATAGATGATATTTTAGAAGATGTCCCCGTGATTGATACAAATAGATATATTTGATGTAAAAATAGAAAATGTTTATTCGTCGTTTGGTGGGAAAGGAAATGTTATGAAATTAGATGAACAAATTACAAATGAAGAGTTGCTTAAACTTACAAAAAAAGCATTTGAAAATAACGAGGTTGCTGAGTTCCTTTGCGGAGAGAAAGGATATGCTTGTCCTATAAGTCACTTTGTTCCAGCAAATGTACCAACGGATTTTAGTAGAGTTATAGATTTTGGAGTATACAAACTTTATGAGGAAACTAAAAATGAAAAAATTGTTGCCAAATTCGAAGAAGCCATATTGTATCTTCTTGATTGCGATCCAGCAAAGAATTGGATAGCGTTTATGGTATGTTGGAATCAAATTAGGAATGAAAAAAGACACGAAGCACCATTTAAATTCATTAATCAAGAGTTAATTGAGAAATTGAAGGAAACGCTATTAAAACACGAAAAGGAGCTTCGTGTTTGTAAGGAATGGCAAGGTTGGAATGAAGAAAATGGGCTTTGGCAGGAAATTACAAGAATTAATAACATTGCAACTAAAAATTATGGGGTGAGTATATTATGAATATAGACGAAATATTTAGTAAAGGTGCATCTTATCTAATATCTGAAAAAGGTTATGAAGACTATATTTCAGGCAAAGATGTTACATTGGGACGTCCTGTTGGAGATGATACTGTTGTTTTGGTTGCACCAAGTGCCGAAATTGATGAAGCTATAATTAAAACCAAATCCGGATGTTAACCCTAATATAGGAGAAATTGGCAACACGAATTCAATAAATGGAATCCCAACCAAACAATTATATAATCTATATAATTCATTAGGAAGAGATTCTGAGTGCTTACGTTTCATTCATTGTATTTACTATACAAGCGCAGCAAGAGGTTTTATAAGGGTTCTCTTTAAAATACCCTTAAATACTTTTATTATTGTGAGGTTTAGACTATGGCATTTGTTAATGAAAAGCTGACTCCAACGCAAAGAGAGGAACTGGCTAAGAAAAAGATTAAGAACCCATACGGGAGCTTTAGGGACACGACAGAAGGTATCATGTCCCTGTACTTAACTATTGACAAAAATTCTGAAACATGGTTAGCACATTGCTATAACCATCATGATACGAATAATGATATAGAGGAATTTATCTTTATGTATAAATCAAATCCGATACCTGTTCAAGCAATAAAGAGTATTAATGAACAACAAGTTTGTTGGAAAATAACACGTATTGATTTCCCGAATGGATTGCTAAACGATAAAGAACACCTTCAAATTTTGTTAACTGACGCGTTCAAAGCTTACAACATATCCGGATGGCCTGGCGAAGAAAGTGGACAGACCAAGGTAATATATGGCTATGAGTAAGGAGGTGTATTGTAATGTTGACGTTATTGGAAGCATTAGATGAGCTCAATTCAAAATCAGAAAGTGAACTTACGCTTGATTATCTTGAAGAACTTGCTAAAAAAAGTATCTATCGAACCTGTGCCTCATTTAACGATTAAAGGCTCTGAGCTGACCTAAAATTGGTCTTATCAGAGCCTTTTTTTACATTATGCTTTTTAACGAAATGTCATTTTAGGTTGTGCATTTATTCTGGCAGAAGGACGCAGGCACAGAAACCGGGTTCGGGCTGATAGCAATATATGGTGAGGTCTTTCCCAATCTCAGGGCTAAAATCCTTCAGCGTGTGCTTTGTGCCGTTGAGTGCTACATCTGCGTAAGATACCAGCCATTTTCGGTCTCCGTTGCGAAATACTTCATAAAAAGACCGATTCAGCATTTCTTCCACTGTCACACCCTCAACTACCGCCATCTCCTTGTTGCAGTAGCGGAAAATAAAGTCAACACCGTGACCATCTTCATCGAATACAAGTTCGATAACGCAGTAAGCCAGAGGCATTTCGTCCATAATACTGCACTTTTCGTAGAAACCCAACAGCGGGTCGAATTCCTCCTTAGGCGACGGAACGTCTAGCCCAAGCTCCTTACGCAGCCGATGTGGATGGGCTGAATGGCAGCTTTGACAAGACCGAGTTTGATCTTGCTTCTGCAGAGAATACAACAATTGAAAACGCCCCAACAGACACAACTGCTTTTGGCATTTCCGGAGGTGCGATCACAAAAGATCAGAAGATCGGAACTATTACAGTAAAGATCACCTCAGATACCTCAGACACCACTATGGTGAAAAATTTGGAGGATCTGCGCGGTGCATTTGAAAATGGCGGCAAGGCAAAGCTAAACAACGATCTTAACGGAGCATACGAGATGCTGACGGTTTCGTCAGGAAAAGATCTGGAGTTTGATCTGAACAGAAAGACGCTGAGCGTCGAATCTATTTCACTCTCAAATGATGGCAACGAAACGCTGAAGCTGCGCAACGGTACTATCGGTTGTTATGTGCAGATGAATGGAAGAGCTGAACAACATCTGATCGTTGACAATTGTACTCTGAATGGGTTGGGCGACAATAATAATTACTCAGATGTGACCTTGAGAGATTGTGTCATCATGAAAGATTGCTTTACTAGCTATGGCGGCATCTGGAAATTCGAGGGAGTCAATAATATTACCGGAACAATGAAAGTTAAGAAAGATGTCACCATTTCCGGCGACTTTACGTTAGGGACGCTTAAAGTTCCCATGGTTACTACCGGTACGCCGACCTTAAAACTGTCGGGTAATATTCGGATAGGCAAATTCTCCTTTGATAGTGTTTATAGAGAAGAGGCAAAGATCATCTGCGGTGTGGGTACATATAACTTTAAGCCGGATGAATATGAAACAGGCAGATATGGCGGTATTCAACTAGCAGAGGGATGCACCGTCAGCGGACCTGATGAGAACGGCATTTACACCGTTACAGCGGAATAAGGAGGGCAGAAAAATGACAAAAGTTATTATATCCATACTGTCGCTGGCAATGACAGCCTCTATGGCGGTCCCTGCCTTTGCGGACACCACTGCCGACGTGCAGGGCAAATATGTGGCAGGTGCGGAATCTTCTATAACTATATCCGCCGACATTACTTGGGAAGATATGACCTTCGAGTACACCGAGGGCGAAAAGACTTGGAATCCTGAAACACATCAGGTCGATCAGGCAGACGGCAAATGGACTAGCGATACAAAGGCTATCGCAGTTACAAATCACTCTAATGTGGGCATTATGGCGAAGTTTAATTTTGCTCCCGAGGGTGATATTGAGGGCAGTTTCACTAAAGACGGCACCTCAACTGACAAACTTGAGCTTGACACTATAAAGAATTTGGATGAAGGCTCAGCCGCTCCATCTGACACGATGAACTTCGGTATTACTGGTGGTGCTATCAGTGAAAATTGCAAGCTGGGAACTATCACGGTGTATATCGCTCCTAATGACGGCAGGCAATTATATCTTCACGGAAACTGAACTTACTGAAGCCGCTGTAAAAAACGCACAATGAAAGAAGACTGCTTTCTACCCTTTTCTTCCGGGGTAGAAAGCAGTCTTCTTTTGTGGTATAATACTATGCACTGTTTTGTATGTTTCAAGTTTTTTTATACAGGATTAACTTTATTTTCCGCCAATAAGTTTACGCTGCTTTATATGTTTTTTACGGGAATTGGCCAAAAAATTAGGCAGCCGTTACCGACTACCTAAAGAACATATTCTATTCTGCAATGACCTTGTATATGATAAATGCCCATAGTGCAAGAGAAATTATCATCACCATATAAAAATACCAGTGTTTTGTTTTGTGACGGAAAAATTCCATGCCCAGAAATCCTCCTGCAAAGCCGCCAAGTAGGCTCAGACCAAGGAGCGTTTTCTCAGGTATCCGCCATTTGTGTGCTTTTGCCTTGTGCTTATCTGCACCAAAAAGTATGAACGTCAAAAGGCTCATTGCGGAAAGATATATTATAATGTATTTCAGCATATCTTTGTCCTCGTATAAACAAAGGGCGGAAAAGCTCCGCCCTTGTATTTGTTTTTTTACTTGAAGTAAGCTACGCCGCTTTCAAATATCTTCTGATCCTTTTCACCAGGAACGTTCTTTGATACGCAGCAGCCCTTACGCTCTGAGTGACCCATTTTACCAAGAACACGTCCGTCAGGTGAGGTGATACCCTCGATAGCCTGGAATGATGTGTTAGGGTTGCAATGAATGTCAAATGTAGGTTCTCCGTCAAAGTCAACATACTGTGTAGCGATCTGTCCGTTTGCAGCAAGCTGTGCGATTTCCTCTGCTGTTGCAACGAAACGTCCCTCACCGTGTGAGATAGCCACGCTGTGGATATCGCCTACCTCACAGCCTGCAAGCCATGGTGACTTGTTGGAAGCGATCCTTGTGTTTACCATTTTAGACTGGTGTCTTGCAATGGTGTTGAATGTCAGTGTAGGGGAGTCGTCTCTCATATCTCTTATCTCACCATATGGTACAAGACCAAGCTTGATAAGTGCCTGGAAGCCGTTGCAGATACCAAGCATAAGACCGTCACGATTTTTCAGCAGGTCATGGATAGCGTCTGTAAGTCTTGGGTTTCTCAGGAATGATACGATGAACTTGCCTGAGCCGTCAGGCTCGTCGCCTCCGCTGAATCCGCCTGGGAGCATTACTATCTGTGACTCTTTTATCTTCTTCTCCATTGCGTCAACAGACTCCTTGATAGCCTGTTCTGTGAGGTTTCTTACAACGAAGATGTCAGCCTCAGCGCCTGCCTTTTCAAAGGCTCTTGCTGTATCGTATTCGCAGTTTGTGCCAGGGAATACAGGGATAAGCACCTTTGGCTTTGCCACCTTGATAGCAGGTGCAACTCTCTTGTCTGCCTTGTAGCTGTACTTTTCAGGCTTTTCAGCAGGCTCTTTCACATGAACAGGATATACAGGCTCAAGCTTGCCCTCCCAAAGTGTCTGGAGCTTGTCAAGGCTTATTGTGTAATTGTCTGACTTTATCTCGTAGCTTTCTGTTGTTTCACCGATAACTCTCTCGTCTGTGTCAACGCCCTCTGCAAGCTCGATAACAAATGCGCCATAGCAAGCTCTGTAAAGCTCTTCTGCTGTGAGCTTGTCTGTGAACTTAAAGCCTATCTTGTTACCAAATGCCATTTTTGCAACAGCCTCAGATACACCGCCGTAGGATACAGCCCAGCATGAAAGCACCTTGCCCTCAGCAATAAGCTTTTCTACCTTTTCAAATACTGCCTTCAGTGAATCGAAGTTCACAAGCTTGTTGTCGTCATATTCAGGCTTGATAAGGATTACCTTAGAGCCGGCCTTCTTGAATTCCTGTGAAACTACCTTGTCTGCGTCTGTTACTGAAACAGCGAATGAAACAAGTGTAGGTGGAACGTCTATTTCCTCGAATGTACCTGACATTGAGTCCTTGCCGCCGATAGAACCGCATCCCAGTTCTATCTGTGCCTTGTATGCACCGAGGAGAGCAGACATAGGCTTGCCCCAACGCTCAGGATCATTCTGTGTTCTCTCGAAATACTCCTGGAATGTGAGCCAGCACTTCTCATATGTACCGCCTATTGCGATGACCTTTGCGATAGACTCAACTACAGCGCTCATTGCACCGTGGTATGGGCTTACAGATGAGAGATATGGGTCATAGCCCCAGCCCATAATGGACGTTGTCTTTGTATTGCCGTGAAGAACAGGGAGCTTTGCAGCCATTGCCTGTGTAGGTGTGTTCTGATATTTACCGCCAAATGGCATAAGAACTGTGTTTGCACCGATTGTTGAGTCAAATCTCTCAATAAGACCCTTCTGTGAGCAGATGTTGAGGTTTGATATCATGGACTCCCAGCGGTCAGCAGTGTCAGCGTCGTTGCTCTCTGCTGCGAAAACAGGAGCAGGGATAGAAATATCTGTGTGCTTTTCAGCACCGTTTGAGTTAAGGAACTCTCTTGTAAGGTCAACGATAGTGTTGCCGCACCAGTTCATTTTAAGTCTTGGCTCAGCAGTTACTCTTGCCACCATTGTTGCTTCAAGGTTTTCCTTTGCAGCCTCAGCCATGAACTTTTCAAGGTCGCTCTTTGCGATAACAACAGCCATTCTCTCCTGTGACTCAGAGATAGCAAGCTCAGTGCCGTCAAGACCGTCATACTTCTTTGTAACAGCGTCAAGGTTGATAGAAAGTCCGTCAGCAAGCTCGCCGATAGCAACGGAAACTCCGCCTGCACCGAAGTCGTTACAACGCTTTATCATTGAAGTAACTTCAGGGTTTCTGAACAAACGCTGAAGCTTTCTTTCCTCAGGTGCGTTACCCTTCTGTACCTCAGCTCCGCAGTTTTCAAGTGAGTGGAGGTTGTGTGATTTTGAAGAGCCTGTTGCTCCGCCGCAGCCGTCACGTCCTGTTCTTCCGCCAAGGAGGATAACGATATCCTCAGGCTCAGGTCTTTCACGTCTTACGTTCTCAGCAGGAGCAGCACCGACTACAGCACCTATCTCCATTCTCTTTGCAACATAGCCCGGGTGATATATCTCGTGAACGTGACCAGTAGCAAGACCTATCTGGTTGCCGTATGAAGAATAACCGTTTGCCGCACCTACAACTATCTTTCTCTGTGGAAGCTTACCTGTGATAGTGTCCTCAACAGGAACCAGCGGATTGCCTGCGCCTGTTACTCTCATTGCCTGATATACATATGAACGTCCTGACAGAGGGTCTCTGATAGCACCGCCGAGGCAAGTTGCCGCACCGCCGAAAGGCTCGATCTCTGTAGGGTGGTTGTGTGTTTCGTTTTTGAACATGAGCAGCCAGTCCTCAGGATTGCCGTCAACGTCAACAGTTATCTTAACGGAGCAAGCGTTTATCTCCTCACTCTCGTCAAGGTCTTTGAGCAGACCAGCCTTTTTAAGCTGCTTTGCGCCGATACAAGCAAGATCCATAAGTGTAACAGGCTTGTCAGTTCTGCCTGCGTAAAGGTCTTTTCTTGTGTTGATATAGTCTGCAAAGGTAGCAGCTATGTAGTCTGAGTCGATAGAAACGTTATCGACGATAGTGGAGAATGTAGTATGACGGCAGTGATCAGACCAATATGTGTCTATCATTCTTATCTCAGTGATAGTAGGATTTCTCTTTTCAACGTTCTTGAAATAATTCTGACAGAACTTGATATCGTCAAAATCCATTGCAAGACCCAAGTCTGTGAGCATGAATCTCAGGTCATCGTCTGTTGAATAAATAAAGCCCTCAACAGTCTTGACTGTGGTAGGGATAGTGTACTTGATATCGAGTGTATCGAAGCAATCAAGGGAAGCTTCTCTTGACTCAACAGGGTTTATCATATAGTGCTTGATCTGGTCAAGCTCTGCTTCTGTGAGTTTGCCAGAAACGATATAAATTCTCGCTGACTTGATAGTAGGTCTTTTTCCTCCAGTGAGAAGTGAGATACACTGTGCGCAGGAATCAGCTCTCTGATCAAACTGACCTGGCAGATACTCAACTGCAAAAACAAACTCGTCAGCTTTTACAGCAGGCAGGTGATCGTAAGTAACATCAACAGCAGGCTCAGAGAAAACGACTGGTGCTGCAAGGTCGAAATCCTCTCTTGAAAGACCCTCTGCGTCATAGCGGTTTATAACTCTCAGACCTGTAAGGTTTTCAAGTCCCAGAGCTGACTTTATTCCGCCGATAAGTGAATTTGCTTCAACTGCAAATTCAGGCTTTTTTTCTACATAAATACGGTAAACAGACATGGCTACATCTCCTTATAATAGTTATTTCTATTATACTACATTTTTCGCATATTTGTCAATAAAATTCTTATTATTCGGCAGGGCATATAATTATGTGTGAATAAGCGTTGGCTCACTTGTTGATTTTTTAGTTCATAAAAGCAGAAATACCGCACCATTACAGTGCGGTATCCCTAAAATATTAATCTGCAAACGGATTTTCTGTTGGATAAAGCATACCCTTTGGCTGATTGAAGCCTATGTCTGTCATGCCAAGATATGTCATAACACTGTGGAGTGCCTTTCCATAGTGACCAAAAGCAACAGCACCGTGGTGAGGATAGTTCTTCTGAACGAGAACATGGCGGTAAAATCTGCCCATTTCGTTGATAGCGAAAATTCCGATAGAACCGAATGAACGTGTTGCAACAGGAAGTACCTCGCCCTCAGCAATATATCCTTTGAGCTGTGCGTCAGCCGTTGACTGGAAGCGGAAGAATGTTATATTTCCGTCAACGATATCGCCCTCAAGAGTACCTCTTGAAATATTAGGCTCGCTGTCTGGCTCAAGATTTCTCTTCATGATACGCTGGAACTTCATCTCAGGCTCTTTTACAAGGCATGAAGCTGTGTTTCCACAGTGGAAGCCCATGAATGTATCCTTATGTGTGTAAGGGAACTTTCCTGCAATATCATCATTGTATATGTCCGCAGGAACAGTGTTGTTGATGTCAAGGAGCGTAACAGGCTTCTGTGATACACAAACGCCTATGTATTCGCTGACAGCACCGTAGATATCTACTTCGCAGGCAACAGGAATGCCTATCTTTGTAAGTCTTGAATTAACATAGCAAGGAACGAAGCCAAACTGTGTCTGGAATGCAGGCCAGCACTTGTTTGCAAATACAACATATTTCCTTGAGCCTTTGTGAGCTTCTGCCCAGTCAAGAAGAGTAAGCTCATACTGCGCAAGTCTTGGAAGGATGCCTGCCATTTTATTGCCCTTGCCAAGCTCTGCTTCCATGTCAGCCACAACAGCAGATATTCTCTCGTCGCCGGCATGGGCGTTGAATGACTCGAAAAGGTCAAGCTCTGAGTTTTCTTCTATCTCGATACCCATATTGTAGAGCTGTCTGATAGGTGCGTTGCAGGCAAGAAAGTCCTGTGGACGTGGTCCGAATGAGATAACTTTAAGATCATTAAGACCGAGGATAGCCCTTGCAACTGGAACGAACTCGCTTATCATCTTTGCACACTCGTCAGGTGTACCAACAGGGTACTCAGGGATATAAGCCTTGATGTTTCTCAGTGCAAGGTTATAGCTTGCGTTGAGCATTCCGCAGTAAGCGTCGCCTCTGTTGTCGATAAGTGCATCACCGCATGGCTCTTCAGCAGCCGCAACGAACATAACAGGGCCTTCAAACTTCTTTGCTAGAAGTGTTTCTGAGGACTCAGGTCCGAAGTTTCCAAGATATACAACAAGTGCGTTACAGCCTGCTGTGTTTACCTCGTCAAGAGCCTTGAGCATATCATCCTCGTTCTCCACAACTGTAGGACATTCGTAGATATCTCCGTAAGCCTTTTTGTACTCCTGACAGACCTTGATACGTCTTGATTCTGAAAGCGACATAGGGAAGCAATCTCTTGAAACTGCAACGATGCCAAGTTTTACTTCTGGTATATTTTTCATGTTTTAACCTCCGATTTTCATTTATTTATGACTTTATTCTAGCATACCTTTGTGCTGTTTTCAATAGCTTTTTGTGCAAATTTTCGTGAAATTTAGTTAGCTGCCCAGCATGAAAAAGTGCGTTAGCCCAAGCCACTCTCTCACCCAATATGTGAACAGGTATCGTGGCTCGGTGTAGGCTGAATAAGCGGTGACATTCTCCACACCCTGAGCCTTTGCGATAAGGCTTGCACGGTATTGATGAAAGCCGTCTGTGACGATAGTCATATCATGGCTCATGCCGAGTTCATCGAGTATCTTGAGAGAGTTTTGGATATTTTCGTAAGTTGAAGTGGACTTGTCCTCCATTATTATCCTGCCGCTGTCCATGCCTTTTTCTAGCAGATAGTTTTTCATTGCCAAGGCTTCGCTTATTTTCTCATCATCACCCTTGCCACCTGAAACTATACAAAGCGTATCGGGATTGTCGTTCATAGCCGTAATTGCAGCGTCAAGCCGTCTGCGTAACATTCGTGAGGGGCGTTCGCCTTTTACCTGACAGCCAAGCACAACGATAACATTTGCTTTTTCAGGGCGGTTTTCCTGTGCTTTGTACATAAGTATGGAAAGAATGCTCACATATATTATCCCAGCAAGTATCAATGTGCTTACAAAGATAAGCCCGAATTTACCTGCGCCATGTCCCCATATTTTTGATATAATACCGCAGAATTTTGTCCAGTTTGCCGTTATGATCATTAGCATCACCGAAACGATGATGCCAAGCAGGTTGCCCGAGCATATAACAGGTAATGGTACAAGAAACAGAAACAACAGCAAAGTTTCCAGTGCAAGCAATATTATTTTTACGCTCATTAGTTATCTCCTTGTCTTTTTTATACTATTATAACATATAGCTCTCGTGATTACAAGGGAAAAAGAGAAAAGCGCTCCGCAGCAGCAGAACGCTTTTATAAGGAATGATTTAAGTTGAGATCAGATCACCGAATTTTTCGAGAAAATCACGCTTGTCGTCATATTTAGCTACCAGCGATACAGTTTTCTTTGTGCCAAGACCGAAAATACCCATAAGTGATTTTGGATTGAGTATTTTTGTTCCTGACTGCACCACCAGATCGTATTTGCAGCTTAAAGCCGCTTCATGCAAAGTCTTGATGTCATTAAGATCGTTTATCCTGATATAAGCTTTGATCATGTTCGTGATTATGCCCTTTGGCATATCCTCCTTTCGCAATAATAACCTCTGAAAAACTAAAAAGAACCGAAAATTTCTGGGATTTTCGTTTCTTTTTACTTTGGCAACAGCAGTTCTATACTTATATGTCACATATCTTAATCCATATATAATTATATGTCAGTGTGAACAAATAGTAAACAGATATTGTGTAAAATATTATATGCGAAGATATTAATATGAATTTTACTTATTTCATGTTAATTTATTATATAAAATTTGGATAATTAATCATATTAAAACGTTTTAGTTAATGTGAAACTTATATAAAAGATATAACAAATCACCGAAAAGTTTTCTTGTTACGAAAATCTCAAACGTTTTATATGCGCTTTGAATGAAAATACAACAAAAGTAGAAAGTATATATTCGTAAATATATTAAACTATATGATGAGATTTTGCAAAAATGCGAAATCGTTTAAATTTTGCGACAAAAAAAGCACTGAGCTTTTAAAACTCAGTGCTTTCGTGATATCAAAGTTTAGTCAACAATAAATTCTTTGATCTCGTCAAGGAATTTAGTAGCGTCGTCTGTGTGTGCTACGAGCTGGATAGGATTTGAAAGGTCAAGGCTGAAAATACCCATAATTGACTTAGCGTCAACTGCATATCTTCCTGACGCAAGATCCACATCAAAGTCGTACATAGAAACTACGCTTACAAACTTCTTTACCGCTGCAATGGAATCGAGCATGATTTTTACCTTTGTCATAAATATTCCTCCTTCAGAATGATCGGTATATCCGATCTTGATTCCCACATAAATTCTGTAGATCTTTTCTCTACAATTTATATTATAAACGATTTTTCTGATTTGTCAATGGATATTTGCAAAAAAAATTAAAATATGGTACAATAGTCAAGAGTGATAAAAATCAAAGTTTAGATTTATGCAATATGCACATATATTATTGTGATTTATTGTGCATTATAAACATTTGGCTATTGAAAGGAAATCAAATATGAAAGCCTTTTTCTATACATTCGGCTGCAAGGTAAACCAATATGAAACAGAAAATATAAAGGAAGCAATGCTGTCCGAGGGGTATGAGGTCACGGAGGATTATGCTGATGCAGAGGTATGTGTTGTAAATACCTGCACTGTTACCGCTCAGTCGGACTCAAAATGCCGACAGCTTATCCACAAGATAAAAAAAGCTAATCCTGAGTGTCTGATAGTTTTGGCAGGCTGTTTTCCGCAGGCTTTTGAAAAGGAAGCTTCTGCTCTTGACGAGTGCGGTATCATAGTTGGCACAGGTGCAAAAAAGGAGATACCTGCCCTTATAAAAAGGTATATCACAAGTGGCGAGCGTATTATCAGGATAGTTCCTCGTGAGAGGGGAGAGGCTTTTGAGAAAATGACAAACTCAGGTGCTGACCAAAAAGCTCGTGCGTATATCAAAATTCAAGACGGCTGTGATCAGTATTGCACCTACTGTATTATCCCCACTGCTAGAGGACACATCTGCTCAAAACCTTTGGAGGATATCGCTCCCGAAGTTCAGCAGCTCGTTGACTCAGGTCACAAGGAGATAATCCTCACGGGCATAAATCTTTGCTGTTACGGCAGAGACTTCAAAAACGGCACACGGCTCATTGATGCTGTTGAAGCCGCCTGCGGCTGTGATGGCGATTACAGAGTGCGTATCGGCTCTGTTGAGCCTGAGCTTATTTCAGATGAAGATATTCTGCGAATGTCAAAGCTTGAAAAACTCTGTCCGCATTTTCATCTTTCCCTGCAAAGCGGCTGTGACGAAACTTTGAAGCGTATGAACCGCCATTATGACACGGCGGAGTATGCTGAGCTTTGTGAGAAGCTTCGCAGGCATTTTCCAAACTGCGCTATAACCACCGACATAATGGTGGGCTTTCCCCAGGAAACTGACGAGGAATTTGAAAAGTCGCTGGTATTTGCAAAGAAGATATCTTTTGCAGAAACGCATATTTTCCCGTATTCACGCAGACCTACCACTGTTGCTGACAAAATGAAAGGTCAGCTCGACCGCAAGACCAAGCACAGTCGTGCGGCTCAAATGGCAGATGTATGCAACGAAACAAAGGCTTTGTATCTTAAAAGCCTTGTTGGCACAGTGCAGGAGGTTTTGTTTGAAAAGGAAACAAGCTCTCAGTGGCATCAGGGTCATGCGCCAAATTATGTGACAGTGAAAATACCGAGGACGAACGAAGAAGTTTCCTTAAGGCGACAGCTTTTAAAGATAGAGATAACCTCGTCAGATGGCGAGTTTTGTTACGGAAAACTTATATGAGTACAAAAAAGGCGCTGTAAAAAAAAGCGCAACAAAGCCCGTGGATTCCCTCGATATGGAAGCCCACGGGCTTTAATATATCACACAGCAA
>JABLTM010107581.1_pt1 | contig 15829 bp, 8 predicted proteins | sample 7160121 | NCBI WGS metagenome assembly JABLTM01 (sample SAMN14651224, study PRJNA627086) | human gut metagenome | isolation source: feces | host: Homo sapiens
CACACTATACACCTCCCCCATCAGAAAATAGTAATATTTCAATTCACCTTATTTGCTTTCTATAAAAATAACATATAAATCATAATCCAATCATCAAGCACATTTTTCTTCTTAAGTAGTTCTATGTTTTTATCATGAAAGCACATCGATAACAGCCTGTGCAACCGCCTTTGCATCACTGATTTGATTATCCCTTCCAAAGCTTACCCTTATCGTTCCCATGGCATATTCTTCAGGAACTTTAATAGCCTTAATCACATGAGAAATTTGAGTATTTTCCGAATCACATGCCGACCCAGTTGAAATTGCAATTCCCTTTAAATCAAGTCGATGCAAAAGCATCTCGCCGCTAGCACCCCGTATAGAAATACTAATGTTACCAGGGACTCTACAATCAGATCCATTACAAATAAAATCTAATTTTGATGACTTTAACTCGCTGATAAAAATTTCTTCCATTTTTCGAAGCTTTTTTTCTGTATCCATCATTTGCACACAGTTCTTTTTTAATGCTTTTGCCATAGCAACAATAGCCGGCACGTTTTCTGTACCTGCTCGTAATTTTTTTTCCTGTGCTCCACCATCAATATATGGAGTTACATCCGTCCCTTTACGAATGTAAAGAAAACCTACTCCCTTGGGGCCATTAAACTTATGTGCTGATGCCGACAACATATCTACACCCAATTGTTCTACATTAACCGGAATGTGTCCAACTGCCTGCACTGCATCCGTATGAAATAATGCATCATATTGATGTGCCAATGTCGCAACTTCTTTTATAGGTTCAATTGTCCCAATCTCATTATTAACCAACATAATAGAAACCAATGTTTCCAGCTCACTTGAATTTGCCGTTTTTTTCTTTAATACATTCTCAAGAGCTCCCGGACTAACAGTTCCCTTTGAATCTACTGGCAAATACACCACATCTTCTATGACTCCTGCTCTACACGCATGCAATACTGCATGATGCTCAATTTCAGACGTAATCACACGCCTCTTTTGACCTTGTATGCCAAAACTTTTAATTGCCCAATTATCGCTCTCACTTCCGCCAGACGTAAAATAAATCTCCTCCGGTTCCGCTCCAATACAATATGCAAGGGTTTCTCTAGCATCTTTAAGTGCCTGCCTTGCTTTTTTTGCAAAAAAATAGGGCTGTGAAGCATTCGCATATTCATTCAAAAGGAATGGCTTCATTGCTTCAAACGCATCTATATCCAATTTTGTTGTTGCTGCATTATCTGCATATATTAAATGTTTCATGAAAGTACCTCAGTCAAATAGCTTACAACCTTCTTCTTTAAATTCTTCGATTTTATCCAAAATATCCTGTGTAGAAACATCAAGATATTCTGCCAGACAATCCAAGCAATACAGCGTCTCAACATTTTCACCTAACAATTTCTTGTTAATTCCAATTTCATTTTTAGACAGCTGTTCTCTTCCACAAGATATACATCTTACATTTTTCATTCTTCTACATCCTTTACTCGAAGCGCAGGAACGGTTTTACCGCCAAATTCGTCTGGATCAAGAATTCCCAACTGAATTTTAATGATAGATCGCATCTCAATCGCTGGTTTCAGACAATATGTATTGAAATCTCTGGACGAAATTTCTTCTGGATGCTGAACATTCGGAAACAATAACTTCAGATACGCCGTACAAATACGCTTTACTGCTTCCGTATCTCTGGTATCCGATTTCTCCGGAACAATGACACGTGCATCAACCACAGCTCGGTAAGTGGGATCATCCCGTAACTCATGCATAATAGTAGAGAAATACTCTGAGTTAAGTGCCCAACCACATATCTTTAAGTCATCATTCATTCTCGGTAAATCCCATCCCTTTAAAAAGCCATGAAAACGATCGATTAATGCACTCTCATGAAAAACCGCCGGAAGTTCACTAAACATATTCAAATATTCATTCATCGATGCAGATGGAATATTACCCAATAACACAATACCGGAATCCGCTGCTCCTTCATGGTTTCCTACTGTATATTTTCCATTTTCCATATAACCTTTCAATGCGCCACGCATTTCATCTACATCCGTAAAATTGATAGTCTGAACTTCATCCATTGCTACGTAATCATGACCAAAAACAAGCCCCTCTGTCCGGCGTGCCACATCGTAGAACATCTTCGCTCTCGACATAGTGCCTCCGGATGAAAGCCATCCAAACCGACTTACAGAACCAAATAAATACGATTTTCCAGTGCCTTTTGGAGCTAATTCAATCATATTTAAGCGTTTTTCCACAAACGGAAGCAGTCTGGTTATCATTGCTAACTTTTGCTTTTGGGATTCATAGCCCGATGCATTATAATCAATTGCACCAAGAATAATATCGATCCACTCGTCCAAGGAAAACGCTTCACGCGCATACTTAAACTCATCAAGATCAATAATATATGGACAAAAATCCTGAAAACCAACTAGCTTAATCTTTCCTGGCTTTTTATCACTTTCCGGAAACTGATATCCCAGCTCTACAATTCCCCAGTTTTCTTCTGCTTTAAGAAGTGAATCACTGCATTCATCCCAGACCTCCCGAGGAATAATGGTATCCTTAAAGTTAAGACCAAAATCCGGAAGTGCAAAAGAAAGCTCCTGCGTCTTAATATCTATATCAATTGCAACTTTCGCCAGAAATTTTACTTGCTCTTGATAATTAACAATTCGGTTCTTTATTGATTTCCAGTCCTCTTTCTTCGGGATAAATGTCCGAATAAACTCTGTAGCACCATCAACGTCAATAATTCCATCTTCATCCTGAAAACGTTTCAACACCCAATCACGCATAAAGGACGGCAGCTTAAAAGAAGAAATGAAATTGCTTTTTTTTAAATCTTTATAAACAACCATCTCATCAAAATTGTCTTTTAATTTTTCAACCATTTCCTCTGACTGAACTTCACCCATTTGATCTTCCTCCAGCAGCTAAAACAACTCCACTTCACGCGTTTGCTTCTGCACTCTAAATTCAAGAACAACTGACAATCGTGTTTCGCCATCATAGACATCTGCCTGATAAATGCCCTTTCGCTTCAACTTAGGCAAACAAAACTTCGCATGGTTCCTATCCACAGTAAATTCACCATCAAGAAACTCACCACCCATATGAAGACGTGGCTTTTGCATCTGAATATTCGAATAAAGAATCAATTCCGGAATTACATGTGGCGCCAAAATAATTGTAGGATTTACAAAACAAATTTCCAAATTTTCTGGTTTTTTAGTCAAAACTATAACAGGCACCAAAGTTTCTTCTAATGAAGCACCACCATGGACTTCCAGATTTGCTTTTCGCCCACCTTTAAATCGCTCATAATTCGCAAGAACCGAAAAACCATCCTCATAAGCAGCCACAGGCAAATGCGGATCTTCTTCAGTAGGGCAACACCGCCCACTGTGTTGCCCTGCTTCATCCAGCACAATCGATGCCTCTACTTCATGTCCATACCGTACTGCAAGGCGACTAGCTCCATGGTCAGAAACAATTAACGCTTTCTCTATACTTTTCTGCATTAACAGAGACTGTATATTTCTTAATTGCTCATCAATGATTTCCAGTTCTTCAAATAAATAGAATGGATACTCACATTGCTGATAATTATAGATATGACTATGATGTTTTATTTCATCAAGCGCATCTACTTTAACCCAATTACCTTCCGAAAAATACTGCAAAAACTCCTTATTCTTTACTGTAATAGACGGCAACTCACAGTGTCCTATCGAAACATCTGCAACTAAGCCATATTCCTCACACTTTGCTAAAATAAATGCGAGATACTCCACACCAAGTGCGTCCACAAAAAACAGTCGCATACCCTTTTTATTCATATGGGAAATAATACTGCTGCGAGGCTGCAACTTATTATATGGACGCGAAACAGCATATTGATCTACAAGAGCCAAAAACTTCGGGTCAATTCGATTCATCAGTTTTTGAACCTTATAATCTTCAAAATACTGTGTTAGTTCCTGTCGAAATGCATCATCATCTTTCGGTAACTTTGTATTCACTGAATCAAAAGAGAATTTTTTCATATACAAAGTTAATGCTCGCGACATACCAGAAACTGCCCGCCGCCACTCTTTTTCTGAATATTCATATAAACTGAAACAACGCATAAAAGTATATCGCTCAGTATCACTCTCATCTGTAAGGTAGTAAACCGCATCCTTTTGCCGTCGCCCAAGCTTCTCACAATATTTTGCTATAAGTGTACAGTTCTCCGGTAATTGCTGAAGAAGTCTTTTTCTTTCTTGAAAGAGTCGTCCAAAATTAGGATCGTCTGCATCCACATCAACAAACTCGAAATAAAAATGTTCTTCAAAGTCATCTACAGCTTCTGATTTTTTCAATACCTTCGATAAATACATATTATTAGGCTCATCAAATACTTTCATCGCAAGCCACAGGAGCCACTTTTGATTTTTTTCATTAGACTCTATTACACTGGACAAATGGATGGAAAGATTTGTAGTTGCCCCAAATGTTGCACAAATTAAAGCAGAAAAGTTTTGATGCGACCGCAACTGTTCTGCCAGCCATCCCCATTGTACATCTGTTCCATAACTCTTTTCCGTTGCACCTGCAATATCAGAATATTGTGCTGAAAGCAACTCATAAATACCTTCAGCTTCTGAAACAGAATACACTGCCTCCTGAAATATAGTACTTGGAAGTTGTGTTACAACTGCCACCGTGCATGCTGCTTCTAGGTCTCTCATCTTTTCCAAATAAGCAAACATTCTTGGCAACTCCATAGATGATGAATGAACCCCATATACCATTGGTTCTTTCATCAATTTGATCTGCGGCAGTTGTGACTCCTGATCATCCAACAAAATCACTCGATTTTGAATGCGAATATCTTTCTTCATATAGTCCCGGAGAATTTGAGCGCAATGATCCAGAAGTACAACTCCATAGCCTTGAACAGATTGCTCCAGAATTTCTCCAATTGTTCTTTCCAGCACATTTTTACTGCGAAGCATCATCGTCTGAGAAATTCCAATCAAAATATTCTCACCTAAATGGCTTCCCTTGGAAATCACAGAACCTATATCGGGAATTCCATTAGGCTGAAGATTTTCTGATGCATAAATACACTTTTTTTGGTTATCTGCCTGCAATCTCAACAAGATCTCTTGATAATCATCGTAATTATTTGTATTTACCACTAGAAAATATCCCGTATGTTTTCCGTTAAAGTATGCGCTAATCTGATCAAAGCAATCCTCGATATTTGCACTCAACATCAGCATTCTCCCTATTCGTTCTTCAAAATCTCCATACCCACCATAAGATTGTCAGAAATCAACTCACTCATATAGCGGCGCAATTCACTGGCATCCATCCGATCAATAACAGCCATTGCCTTCTCGTATCCGGAAGTTTTATATTGCTTCTCCGCAAGGGATCTTAAACGATTTTTTACAGAAGAATTATCCATCCAGTTATACGCCTTATCCGGAATTGTGCTTAATAAGTTCTTCCGGATAAAATCCACGTCTTTTAACATAATGGAATATTCTCCCACCACCCGTTGCATAAAGCACTTATCTCTTTCTGAAGGATCGTTCAATCGTTCATAAAATTTTCCATTTTCGATATAATCAATCGCCCTGGTGATATCTGCATCAGAAGCCGCAAACGCAAGAAGCGTGTTAAAAGCAGCTTTAGCATCACCTCTTTCAGAATCATCGAACATGCACAGAATAGGCGTATCATATCGTTCCGACCAATCAGAAGGATCTTTCGTTCCTGTTTTTTCAATCCATAAGTTCTTTAATAACGTCTTCTTAATATTTTTGCGATAAGATTCTACCGCACTCTCGACATATTGATAGAACTCTGTACTGGATTTTGTAAATTGCCCGGACGGAATCGTTCCAAAAAATCCAGCAATATCCTGTTCATCAAGGTCTTCCACAAAAGAAGAGGCTGCCTGCATAAAATATGGAAGTTGATTCTTATAAAAACTCTCAAATGCCTCCCTTTGCGTCAAAAGTACCTCATAAAATTTTCTCTTATTCTGTTCTTGCAGCTGACCACTTTGTTTCATATAATAGAGCTGTTCCAATAACTGTCCTAAATCACCCGTATATTTTCGTAAAACATCATAAGGCATCCGAATATTGTTCGAACGTTTATTCCACTCGATAACAATATCTCGGAAGTTACTACATTTAGGCAGGCTACGATTACTTTCTACGATAATGTGATATTCCAAAATTACATCCGAAATTTTTTCATTTGCAGTTTCCAGATTCCAAACCCAATTTGCTGCATCCGCATTGAACTTTTTCTTTACCTGATCCAGATAAGCTCCATTGTCCCCAATTTCTGTTGCTAACTGACGCAATGCACCATGCTGATACGTATCAATATAGGAAAGCATTCCTTTTCGACACATATTATCTGTGAGCAAACCTTCCAGATCTCCAACTATAGCAGGATACTGGTAAACCAAGTTACCAATCTGTTCCGCCAAATCACTTTCTGTCGCCTTATTACTATTCGCAGTATTGGCAATACCACAGTAGCAGTCAATCACCTTTTCTATTTGTTCTTTTGAACTTACCAATGCCGCATCCGTTAATGCAAACTTTATACACCAAATAGGGAAGGCAAACGCCTTCATTTTAATCCGAATCTGATCACGTGCACTTTCAACAGAACCACATTGCGTCTCTGAAATTTTGAATACTTTCGCAGTACACTGTAAAAAACATCTTTGTGCTGCGCTCATTGCAACTATGTACTCTTCTCTGTATTTGTTATTTGGAGTCGCTTTTTGATTAATTGCATTTGCAATCATTTGCTTCATTTTGTCCGGACTCATACTCTCACTAGAAGAACCATTACTCCAAAAATAATCGGAAGTGGCATATTCTTTCAATACAAATCCCATAACAAATGCAGTCACATTGGCCGGCATAAATCCAAAAGGTGCATCTTCCAGAGTTTCATAAATCGTAAGCATATTAATTCTTCCAGAAGCTTTCTGAAATCCATTCTGAATAATCTCATCCACTTTCTGTTTAATTCTTACGATTGGAAGGCTTTTCTTTGTTGGATCTTCCCAATAACGCTCCACCTGCCATGCTCCTTGCAACGCAGTTGCAAGACTCGTTTTTACATTTCCAGATTTAAAACGCTGCTTTAATTCCTGTGTAATGCCGCATTCTGCGCCTTGGGCCAGCGGTCCTTTCATAAACATTTCATCTGTTAAATCAAATTGTTCCAGTCCACAAAAATAAATTTGATGGTTTATTTTTGCAAGCTCATCCTGCAACGCAACTAAATTTGCCAAACGAATCCCGCTCTTACTCTCCGGTGTATAAAGCATAAATGCTCCACTTGCCACTCTCTGTCTCCACTCATTCAAGCAACGCTTCGCCAGATTTTCATAGTTTGCTGCTCTCTGACGATCATTCTGCGCATAGTTTTTACTATAAGCCATATTTTCTATATATTGTGTCAGCTGCTCTTCACCAAAAGGAGCAAGACTTTCAATAAAAAATAAGTCATTACTGGGTTTAACAATCGTTTTCAAAATAGAACTTCTAATGCTATTAGCATCGTCCTCATTCAAAGCAAATGTAACTACTACCTTAAAGCGGTTAGGGCGAATCATACTGTTAGCTTTACTAACAATTTGCTGAAAATTTGTTGAAGCAGCACTTTCCATACTGTAACGCTGACGAACAGGAACAGACGCTGGAACTGCAGACAGCAAATCTGCATTAGTAATCAGATCCTGTGCGCGAATAGAATTACAAATATCGCTCTTTAATTTCTCCAGCTTGGCTCTATCACCACCATTATTCGCAACTGTATATTCTTTTAATCCATTTCCAACAGGCTTTTCAAACAGTAATCCTTGCTGGCACAATCCAGCCGCAATACTACGTGCTTTTCCCTTCGACCAATCTGTGCCATTAAAAGCCAAATCAATATTCTGTTCATTTGGACGCAAAAGCTCTACGCCCTGAACACGCAAAGAAATTGCTTCCAGTAAAAGAATCGTTTTAAATACACGTTCCTGATCCGGAGTAAGGCTTCCCTGTTTAATCAGACGATATGAGTCCAAAATCACCCGAACATCATCATTCAGCCCATCTTGATCTTTTCCTGTGAAAAAATCCCACAGCATATCAATTGTAAGTAAATTTATAGAATCCAGGGGACCATACTGATTAATAAACCACTTAAAGCCCTTCGCATCTGTCATATCATTACTTATAATAAAATCGAACATACTACGCGCATTTGAGTTAAATGCGACAGACATATGTTTCAGTAACAACGCCGCATAGGGATGAATGGGTACAATTGATTGAAGCTCTCCATCTGAGATAATCGTCTTTTGTCCCATAGTAGCATGCTTTCGTGCACTATCTGTAATCACATTACGCACACCAATCAGTTCATTATTCAAATCCGCCTTATATTCCTGCCATTCTGGGAGTAAAACTGGATCATTCGTCGTCTTCATAGCCTGTGCCATCAGACGAAAAGCCATGTTTTCCGGCATTTCAATTCGAATCGTTACATCCCCCACAAAACGATTCAAAATCTTTTTACGCATATCCTTATCCTTAATCAGGGAACTGCTTTCATGCGTAACAATCATAAAATAGAACGGATGAGATTCACTGATCTCTGCCAACGTCTGAAATCCAGTAAGAGAATTTGGATTATTAATAAAATACTCAGTAAATTCATCCCAGACGAATAAAATAGCTGAAATATCATTCTCATCAATAATACTTTTAATCCATTCACACATAGCTGGAATATCCAAACGCAGTGCAGTAATTCCATTATTTTCTGCAACACGGAGAATATTTCGCATCATTCGTGAGACAGCATCTGGATCTTCCGTATTTTTCAATACAGAAATGACTTCATCCACATGCTTTCCGCCAAAATCCCACATATATTTATCTTCCTGAATCAGACTATCAAAATATATACGGTTTGCTTCTTTTGCATCAAACCACTGAATTGCAGCGTCTCGTAAAGACACTTCTCCTCGATTAGTGATTCCATGTTCTTGTAAAGCAGCCGTAATACTATCTTGCATAGCAAGAATCAAATCCTGGTCCGAACGGATAGATGCCGAGCCAATACGATGTATAGTAAGTAATTTTCCATTACTCTTATCTGTAATTAACTTTTGGCATAAATCTTCCGATAATCCATAATCTTTAAAATATGCTCTGATTTCATCGTCGCTAGCCTCTAACATAGATTTCACAGTCAGCGCCGCATGCGATTTACCTGTTCCATAAGCGCCTTCCACCCATAAAGAACGGGAATCCTTTCCTGAAAGCATAATGTGGGTTTTTTCTAACAGCTTTACAAAGGTCTCATGAGGATAAAAAGCATCCCATTTTACCTGACCAGTCTTAATCAGATCAGCTGTGACAGCAGAATAATATTTCGGATCGATATTAAAATAATCCCTATATATCTTATCGCTCATCCTTTTTCTCCTTATCGCACGTTAAAACAAACTTAGAACATCTTCCGATTTTTTCTCCGACCGCAAATTAATCGTTTCCAATCCCAGAGAAAAACTTGCTGAAATAAATTCCGGATAATTAACAGACAAACCATTCAACAACGGCACCATAGTATCACGATCTAATCCAAAGATTCTAGTCGGACTGATTCCATCACGTTCAATTGAGTCATCCAGCAGCGTACTCAATGTAAACTGATAGTAATCGCCACAATTTTCGGCAAATTTATATAACGCATAGAGAATTACGCGGGGATCTGGATTTTTCCAGGTTTTTCGTGTAATAGAAACAGCCCTATTCTTCTCTCGATAAATTATACCAAGCCCGATCTCTCCCAATGGAAGTTCTGCCATTCTACATAATGAGCTAAAAATATCATTAGTCCAGCTTTCTTTTGCACCGGCATCAATCATAGCACTTGCAAGGTATTGCTTTGAATATTCTTCATCAAAAGCAGTAGTTGATACAAACCAGCCAACCTGCGGTGCATAGCATAAATTAGTAAAAATAATTCCCCACGAAGCTAAATCATCAAGTCCCAAGGTATCAATAATCTGAGCTGTTGTACTAAAGCCATCATTATCTAATAACTTTGCATCTTTCAAAAAGCGTTTGAAAAAGTTATACATCTGTGATCCCAATGTATGATTCTCATCAAATGAATTTTTAAACTGAAAATACTGCTTTATCCATTCCATTTTAGGTGCATGATGAGAATAACTGTTTAAACTCATATTTTTTCCTGCCACAATAATTCCTCCTTTCGGTCGTTCCAGTGACTTATAAATCAAACATCCCTTTTCGACCTTGTGACATTGCGAGCAATGATGGCATTTTTCATCAATTAAGACCTCGCCATTATTAAATCTTAAATATCCATATGGACAATCTGCTTGGCAAACCCCACAGCCAATGCAACATGCCGCCTTCCGAAAAACTTCTTTTAAACGTTTAGTAAAGTTCGGATTTCTTTTACTTACCTCTTTTCTTATCTTTACATGAATATCACCCGATTTTTCTACTACTTCAAAATCTAATAATTCATTTTTAAACTGAATTATATAGGGAGACTCTTCATTCGCCAAAACTCCAATTGTTTTTATCCAGGTTTTCCACAAAGTTTTTGGATTATTAACCAATATAATCGTGTTCCCATTACTATCAATCTTTTCCTCATAATTAACCGTGATGGACAGATCTCGACCATTTTTTCTCGCCTTCCACCCCCCATTGATAATAAACTCCTCTAACGACTTCTTGTCTACGAAAGTATTTTCATATGCCTTTCGAATAGAATCCACTAATGGCTCAGCTTCCGAACTATAGCAATGGTGATTCATGAAATCGTTCCGATCCGCCGCCCTCGGACATACAAGACACCCAGCTCTCCTGTTTCCTTTCTTATAGGCTTCATTTAAAGGCAACGCTTTTTGATAAATATACAAAAATACCTCAGCTGAATTCCAATCCAAAATAGCGTTACAACTATATTGGCCTTTATGCTTTTCACCATAAGAGACATCATCATATTTACTCCGAGCAATGCTTTCATCCGCCCGTACTCCAACAAAAGCCATTCCTGTAAAATCTGATTTATCTAAAATTTGACGAAGCAAGATAATCTGTGGTGCTGTTTTATGAACACTACAGCACCATCTCGTCACAGTTGCCGGTGGACCAAATTTACTCCAAGTTTCTATTGGTGAATAATTCGATTTTGATTCATAAAACTGAATTCCTGAGGTTACACACTCATTTCGAATCAGTTCGACTACCTTATATGTATCTGGAAATTCCATTTTTGTATCGCCAAAAAGGACAATGAAATCATCATGAGGTAGCGCTCTTTGAACCAAATCTAATACAACAATACTGTCTTTTCCTCCACTAAAAGCAATATAAAAAATATCTACCTTATTTTTAAAATTCCAGTATGTATTATATATATGTTGTATAGTCTCTTGTTCCAATGCCTCCATGATATTACTATTTCGTCTTACCATTTCATCCAGATCAACAAACTGTAACTGTTTACCATCTGATTCCGGCTCGTCTAGTAAAATTATCTCGGGTAATGTATATAACGCTCCTCCCTTCGTCCGCGCGACTGTCCGTCCTCTATAAATATAATTATTCGCCTCCGCCCATAGAAGCGGAGCACTGTCATCTTTCGGATAGTTCCAATACTTATCAAATCCTAAAATATCTAATTCTTTATAATATACTGGCCGTGGTTCTTTGCTAAATTTTGACTGTTCTGTTGTCAGCAATAAACCACCGGTCTCCTCATCCCATATATATTGATACATTATGGAATCCTCATTTCTCTTCGGTTTCTCTTTTTTCTTTCATCAGTTTCGCTTTCTGAACTACCTGCTCAATACCGTTATAACGAAGAGTCGCCTGATATCCATTATTCAAAAGATAATTAAGCGCGCTCTTTGTACTACTCAAAGAATCAGAGTTAGAAAGTGCTTCTGTTATTAACTCGGAATAATCCCCAATTGAGGAATCATTGCGTACCATTCCTCCATATACACCATTTTGTGAAAATGATGTATGTACTAACTTGAACCTTTTACTTCTACTGTAAAGGTAACTTTCCAATACATATAGATTCCATTGATAACCCATTGCAGGAAAATACAAAAACAATGAGATATTCTTTAATGGAATATATTCCCCAGGGCACATACCGTCTAATACATTATCAATCACATCTACATCGAAGATAATCTGGTCTTTCCGTACAAATTCCGTCTCCGAAATACGTATTGCGCCTCTTCTTACTATATCCCAGTTAATTGCAGCATCTAATTCTCTGGAAAATTCTTTAATATCCTCCAAACTAAATACTTCATGCTGTCGCGTAAATTCAGTGTACACATCCCCCATGCTGAGGTATGTTCTCCTGGATGAAATAATTGACCCATTAAAAGTAAAGCGGTCTCGTAAAATATAACCCAAACAGTTTCTCAGTCCATGCGTTGTAAATTCCTCCGTGTTCACAGCAATACTTGGACATTTATTCTGTATTATTTTCATCAATTCACTATCTGTAACATATCTACGTGACTCCAGCTCTGATTGAATTATCGATATCAACTGCTGTATTTCCGCCTCATCAACAGGAAGATTCGGGGCATAAAAATATGTTTCCCTGCCAACATTAACAATGGAACTTTCCGATCTAATTATTTGCTTCATTTTGTTATAGGGTATATACCATACCTTTTTATGAATCGCAGCATAATCCAATGGATGATGCGAAGCTTTCATAACACGCAAAATATCCTTCCCGGGATTTCCAACTCTCCAACCTTTAATCAAGCTTCCATCTCGCAATTTATAACGCCCATTTGCGTTTGCCTGTAATAAAGCCGCTAACGATTCTTCATTATAAATCTGCAGATCATCCGCTAGCTGTTGATGGTATCGTTCATAAACAGCTTCAATATAAACAGCTTCTGCTCCTTCGTCTAATGTCGTAACGATAGCATTTATAATATCTTCTATAAGGTTATTTTGTTCAGCATCCTGCTTTGGATAAACTCTCCCTTCTCGAACCGTTCCTATCAGACGCAATGTTCTTTCCATCGTTTCATCTGAATCTGGCATATCGCAGCCAAATTCTGAAGTGTATAATTTTCGAAACCGTCCTCTAAAAATCGCTCGTCCTAACTGATAGCCGTCTTCTGCAAAATATTCACCTAGAATTTTGGCGTAGTGCGCTTCTTTTTCCGTGGGAACAGCGTGTATTTCTTTTTTCTCCACAACAGTTACTGGTTGAGTAATTGTATTCTTTTGAGCGATTGTATGTATTTCTGAATCTGTCTTCTCAATCTTGGTTTGAAGTGTAGATAATCCTTCTCGTATATTCTGCTGCTGCATTTCCGTACGGAACTTTATAAGTTTCCGAAGACCCAAACGCAACATTTCTTTCGCTTTTGCACTATAACCAACAATTTTTAAGCCTTCAAACAATTCTTTTTCAATATTGCTCAATTCTGGAACCTGATCGATTTCAAAAAGGTCATGTTCTGTAATACGAGCTTCTTGTGCCAGCTTTGTACATGTACCAATCAATGATGTATAGTTAAAGATGCCACCAATGCTTATACCGCTTTTCTGTAGCCATCCCATAAACTCTGTTCGCCCATTCTTAACAGACTTATTTGTTACCTTTTGTTCAGAAGTAACCTGCTCTGATTTTTTGTCCACATACTTTATAGTTAACTGTTTATAGTCTATTCCACACTTATCCAGCAAAAGGCGAATTTTTTCTACAATGTCTGTCGCACTTAAGTTCGTTTCAACGTACAAATTATCTTTCACTTTTTTAGGAGATGTCATCATCCCCTTCTGCTCTTCCAAGGCAAAATCTAGTCTAGATTGCCCCGAAATATTAGTTCCAGCTATATTTTGAAAAATATAAGGATAATCTTCAAAAAGATACTCCACCACATCCACATATAACTGTGCCCAATTACTAATCCCTCGATGTTCCACACCAAATCCTAATCCAGAATAAGAAAAGCTAACTGGTTTTGTATATGCAAATGAAGCATGGGTTGTAAAATCTACAATTTGTTCTTTCTTTTCTGCATCCATATAACCAGTTCTTACAGTCTTTCTTGTTTCAAGACCTGTTGTCTGTTTTTGGTCTACATTTTTTGTTAAAGGTGCGCTTTCTACTACTTCATTTTTAGTTACTCTATCCGCTTTCTGGAATTTCAAGTTTTCCCTAATAAAATCAATATAATAATTGATTGCTTCCTCCATTTTTCGGATATCTTTATAATATTTTTTCCGAAACACCCCATTTTTCCTTATTGTTTGTCGGACTATATCCAGCTGAAACCAATCTGTCGTCTCTAATAATTTTTGAGGAAGAATTTTCATTGAAAGACAATATGAATCTATCTCATCATATATAATGAAAAAATCTGAAAGCTTAGCCGGTGATACTTTTTGCGCGAGCCAAGCAATAAATTTTTCTTGTATTGATTCATGGTATTGCATATCCTTTCCTTTTCCTTCCGTTGTTCTCCAATATTTTTTACACAAATGTGTACTTTTTTGTAGAAGAAAAAACAACAGAATTTCTGCCTAAGTAATCATTAAAAGATGTAAAAAGTAGTGGATTTTTTGCTTGGATGGCAGTATAATTAAAATATTAGACTTGTTAAGAATAATTTTAGAAAAGTACACATTCCTGTAAAAACGTTTATAGTCCTTGTCGTTTTTCGTAGCTTTCTACTTTGTATCGGAAAGTAGCTAATGGCATATTGCATTCTTTAGCAGCTGCAGTTCCTGAGATCTCTGCTCTTTTCCACCGTAAATAGACATCACGAAAGTTTTTGGGTAACGGACTAGGCGGTCTACCAAAACGAACACCTCTTGCTTTTGCTGCTGCGATCCCCTCTGCCTGACGTTGATGGATATTAACACGCTCATTTTCCGCGACAAAAGATAATACCTGCAAAACAATGTCGCTTAAAAAAGTTCCCATCAAATCTTTTCCTCTGCGAGTATCCAAAAGCGGCATGTCTTGTACAACAATATCAATCCCTTTATCTTTTGTTAGGATACGCCACTGTTCTAGAATTTCCACATAATTACGCCCTAGGCGATCAATACTTTTGATGTATAGTAAATCGTCTTTTTTCAAACGACGTACCATTTTTTTATATTGCGGGCGTTCGAAATCTTTGCCGGACTGTTTATCTATAAAAATATTTTTTTCTGGAATTTCCAAATCTTTCAATACAATCATCTGACGATCTTCATTCTGATCGCGACTACTAACTCGAATATAGCCGTAAATACTGCTCATTTTTCTCCTTCCTGTAGATACCATAAATTCGTGACTGTCCTTTCTTTAAATTATTACCTTCTAAGCATAATATATCTATAAGCATAGAAGCGATATGTTTTCACCTTCATTTTACGATAGATGATATCTTCTAAATATGCTATACGTTTTTGAAACGAAATCATATCATTTTCCTTCTTCTCTTGAACCACCGCCTTGGTTATGTTAGTATAGATCTCGGAGAGATAGTTGACGTTAGAGGATTCACATGCGCACTTCAATATTTCAACTGAAAGAAAGCAGGTGATAACTTTTGACGGAAACTGAAATTATGGACCGTAAGCATCAGGAAGACTTACAGCGCATCCGGGGCTTTCGCCTCCTCGATGATGACTTCCTCACGAAATGCTTCGACAGAAAGACCGACTGCATGGAGCTGGTTCTGCAGATC